>SL_8KL_010_SEDDRAFT_10000452_pt1 | contig 35809 bp, 27 predicted proteins | sample SodLakKL_010_SED_4_FD_11160 | JGI IMG/M metagenome (IMG submission 11160)
ATTGAGAAGCTGGCCAGTCCTGAAACCTACAGTGCAGTGGATGATGTGATAACCTATACCATTAAAGTAACCAATAATGGTAATGTAACCCTCACTGAGGTAACGGTAACCGATCCCCTGCTGGGTCTGGATTACGATGTAGGGACCCTGGAACCCGGTGAAGAATATACACTTCCGGACCAGACCTACAGCATCACCCAGGCTGATTTGGATAACGGCAGTGTGGAGAACACGGCCACCGTCGAGGGGAAAGATCCCAACGATGAAACAGTATCCGATTCCGATGACGCCGTGGTAACCAGAGAATTTGTGGTTGGTGATACCGGAACTGCCTGGGCCTATCATGAAGATTATGCAGTAACCTTTATTGATCTCGGCATTTCCGGAAACTGGGGCTGGTCCAATGGTCCGCTGGCTCCGGAAGGATTATATGTCTTTGAACTGTGGGCCGGAGCTGCTGGCAATGATCTGGATAATGGAACTCTGGCCGGACATGTAAAAGTCGACTTTAGTGAAGAAACGGTTCAATATATTGTTTACGGAGATTATTATCTGGAAGAAGTTCACCTCTATATGGGTAATGAACACCCCTCGACGGCTGCTCCCGGTCAATTGGGGTATACAAATGAAAACATCAATGCTTCACAGCATACCATTGATTTCAGTTATTTTACCGGGGTTGACTTTACCGATGATATTTATATTGCCGCCCATACGGATGTTCAAATCTGGTAATAGGTTTTTAATTCTGGTGGCTGCCGGATAATTAGTTTTTCTGGCAGCCCCGGTTTTTAAATTATGTTTAACATATATACCGGTGGGTTTAGATAAAAATCGTATTTAAAAATAAGGGGGATTAAAATGATAGGCAAAAAAATTCTGGTGGGACTGCTGTTAGCAATTGTCACTTTTACTCTGGTGGGCTGTGATCTTTTTAATAGAGAAACCGGAACAACCGAAAAAACAGCAGCCATAGTGTCCATCAGCGAAGTTCAAAAACTGGAGGAGCTGTTTGTTGATCCCGGTACTGAAGAACCAGAGGTTATTGAGCTGCTGAACAGTGAAAGAAATATGGTGGATATAGTTTTAAGTGATGGGCGGGAAAAAACAGCGGAAGCGGCCTGGCAGGGGGCTAATGGTGATTTTAACTCTGAAGAACCGGATACCTATGAATTTAAGGGCACGGCCCGGTATAATGATTTAAGCACAGATATATCTATTGATGTTGTTGTGGATAACAGAGCAACCTTAACCTTAGAGATAATAGGAGAGGGAGAAATAATCGATCAGGATAATAATGTTTTATTATCATCTCCGGAAAACATGAAAGAAATTAAGTATGAACCGGGAACAACCTTAGAATTAACCGCTGTACCCCATGGAGACTGGCTGTTTATGGGCTGGAAGGGAAAAGAAGGTTTTATTGAATTAACTGAAATTAATATGGATCAAAATCATGAACTGCAGGCTGTTTTTGGTAATATATTAATTTTTGATGTAGAAACAAATTTTTCCAGTATTGACTGGTATGTTAGTGGTAAACTGGAAAATTTAATGAGCAGGGAGATTGAATATGTTGAAATTCATGTAGAGCTTTATGTAGAGTCTGATGATAAAGAAGATGAGCTGTATACTTCTAGCTATGATGTAAAAGTGGAAGTTGCTGATGGAGAAATTGTGAACTGGATTGTGGGAGGATTTGCTTTTCCGAAGAGTGACAGCTACTATAAAATTTTATTAAAAAATATACACTTAGCTGAATAGACAAACACTACAGGGGGATTAATAATAACAGCCCCCTGCAGTTTAAAATAAAAAGTCCCCGGTTTCGGCCGGGGACTTAATCAGTTTATATGAAAAGGAGGAATTGATGATTTTTAATCCGATTTATTCAAAGGCTTCTTCATTAATTTCAATGTCTGCTTCATCTCTTAATTCTTCAATATATTCACCAAAAGCTTCTCCCTGTTCTATCTGCTGCTGCTGGGCCTGCTGTTCATCCAGACCTTCATCCATTTCATCTATGATTCCTTCCTGCTCCAAAAGAATTTCTATCTCTAAGTCAGCATCTTCCAGAACAAGTTCCTTTATGTCATCCATGTCTTCTAAAGTGGTCTCCGGTATCTGCTGGTCAACCTCCTGCAGAAATTCTTCTTCAGTCATACCCTGCTGCTGCATCTGCATATTCAGCTGTTCTTCAACCTGGGCAAAATATTCATCTTCCTGTTCTTCAGAAACCTGAATATCCAGTTCATCGGCTTTCATGCTCAGCAGTTCCTGATTAATGAGTTCGTCCAGCATATCCCGGCGGTAGGCATTAAGAAAGTCCTGTCCGGCCTCGGATTCTGTTAAAAATTGTCCAAACTGGGGATTGACCTGCATCAGCTGCATACTTAGCTGATTTATACCGGCCATTTCTTCTACTTCACCCATTGTTATTTCCTCACCATTGACTACAGCCGCTGTCTGTTCAGGATCAATGTCCATACCCATTCCCGGCTGACCGGGCATCATCTGCCCCATAACCGGTACTGAGACTAAAAGAAAGACAAAGGTCATGACCAGTAATTTCTGTAATTTCATAATTATATCATTACTCCTTTCAGGAATATGATATTGAAATAAATTTTATTAAGATGCAAAAATTGGCACATGAATATGTTTTTCTTCTGGTTCTGTATTATTTTGTCAATTATCCCCCCTCTGCTGATTCACATTATAACAGAGGGATATTAAACAGTATTTAAAATGAGATTAAAACCAGATAAAAATATCCATTAATTGGACCCGGGCAGGAGTTTTTGACCGAATGTAGAATTTAATAAAGTAGAATAAAGAATAAGATTTCCAGAAAAGAGGAACGAAAATGAATCCCACCCTGATCACCATTTGGTTTATCCTTATTTCGGCCCTCACTGCGGTAATTATGAGAAAGGTAAAAAAGGATAAATGTCTGAAAGATTTTCGAAACAATGTTGTGACTGTGGAGCTTCTAAATGGCAAGAAACCACAGGGTGAACTCAAGTTAAAAAGTACCGGTTTTAAGCTGAATTATCAGCAAAGGATTGTTGAGGAACCAAATCGTCCGGTGCTCAGTTTTCTGCTTTATAAAAATGAATATCCCGATATTCAGGCTATTGTCCGTTATTACAGAGATTTACGGGAAAAGAATTTAAAAGAAAGAGAACTGGATTTCAGGAAAACTTTCCATCCCGGCCGGAGCCGCCGCGCTTTACGGAGTTTTACCAATTTACTGAAAATCATAAAGGATTCGGTGGTTGAAATTCTGAATCTACTCACCAATCATATGTCCAAAACCACTCCTGCAGGAATAACCATGAGTGGTCAGCAGGGCCAGATCTCCAAAATGCAGAATGAGCTATATGGTGTATTTGAAACTTCCTATGAACCACTGCTGGAGGACTATATCGGTCAGCGAGTTCTCCTGGAATTAAAGGAAGGTGACCGCTGGGCTAAATACAGGGGAGTGTTGAAGGATTATACAGCTGAATTTATTGAAATAATTGATGTTGAAGAATATGGAGCAGAAAAGTTGAAGGTGGATTTGATTGTTCTTCGAAAATACGGTATAGTGCGTCATCTCAGTGAATAATATTCTGACGGCAGTATCGTTTAATATGATATCCTGAAAATAAATATACAGTATTTTCCGAATAAGTCATCAAATTAAATGGAGTGATATATATGTCAAAGGAAGAGGAACAAATTGAGGATGATNNCNAGCACCGGGCTGAGGGTCAATTTCAGAACTTTTTTATCAACTCCCGGGCCGGTTTTTACCGCAGCACCCCTCAGGGAACATACCTGGAGGTGAACCCCGCTCTGGTTGATATGCTGGGCTATAAGAGCCGGGAAGAACTGATGAAGGCCAGTATTCCCGGGGAGATATATGCCCATCAGGAAGAAAGACCGGGCCCGGATGCCAGAGAGGATGGCTTTACCGTCCGCCTGAAAAGGAAAGATGGTTCCAGTTTCTGGGCGGAGATCTCCTCCTGGGTTATTAAAGACCAAAAGGGTCGCCCTAAATACTATGAAGGGATAGTGCGTGATGTAACTGACCGCAAACGATATATAGATGAACTTCGGAAAACCAGAGAACAGCTGCAGATCACCCTGGAGAGTATTGGGGATGGCGTGATAGTTACCGATACTGAAGGTCTAATTGTGCTGATGAATGAACGGGCCCAGCAGCTGACCGAATACGAGCTGGAGGAGGTATACCAGCAGCCCCTGGAGGATGTCTTTCATATTATCAATGAATTTTCCCGAAAACAGGTTTCCAATCCTGTTAAAAAAGTAATTGAATCCGGAAAAACTGCCGGTTTGGCCAACCATACGGTTCTCATTTCTAAAAATGGTAGAGAAAGAGCGATTGCCGATTCGGCCGCCCCGATTAAAAATGATCAGGGAGAGATAAAAGGGGTGGTGCTCGTTTTCCGTGATGTGACAGAAAGAAGAGAGATGCTTAATGAACTGAAATTTGAGGAACAAAAGTACCGCACTCTGTTTGAAAACACGGGCACGGCCATGGGTATAATCCAGGCTGATACCACCTTTGAGATGGTAAACAATGAGATGGTGAAATTAACCGGTTATGACCGCCGGGAACTGGAGGATAAAATGAGCTGGAAGTGTCTGGTGGCAAAGGAGAATGAACGGGAGCGTATGGAGGAATATCACCGGCTGCGCCGGGAAGAGACCACCAGTCCTCCCCCGAACAGTTATGAATTTACCCTGGTGAATAAATCCGGTACTCAGAAGCATGTGCTGGTCAGGGTGTCCATGATTCCGGAGACCACCAAAAGTATTGTTTCGTTGCTGGACATTACCCGGAGAAAAAATTATGAAGACCGGATCACCTATCTGGGCTACCATGATGAAATGACAGGACTTTATAACCGCAATTATTTTAAGGAAGCCATGGAGCGTCTGGACACCGAACGACAGCTGCCGCTGAGCATAATCATGGGTGATATCAATGGTCTGAAGCTGATTAATGATGGATTTGGCCATCAGCAGGGGGATGAGCTGATCAAAAAGACAGCCGAAATTATTCAGAGCTGCTGCCGAAAGGAGGATATCGTCTCCCGCTGGGGTGGTGATGAGTTTGTGATCCTTCTGCCCCGGACCAGAAATGGAGAGGCGGCAAAGATCAAAGACCGCATTAATCAGGCCTGTAAGCAGGCTGAAGAAGAAGTCCCGGTAAAGCCCAGCATAGCTCTGGGTTATGCCACCAAAACCAGTGGTGAGCAAAAGATAGATGAGGTCTTAAAAAAGGCCGAGAAATGGGTTTACAAAAGAAAGCTGGTGGAGAGTGAGAGTATCAGGAGCTCGATTATCTCTTCTCTGGAGGAGACCCTGCTGGAAAAAGACTATGAGGCCCGGGAACATGCCGAAAGAATTAAGAAACTGGCCCTTAAGTTTGGCCGCCAGCTGGAGCTGCCGGAAAATAGGCTCAATGAACTGGAGATGCTGGCCTCCCTGCATGATATCGGGAAAATTGCGATTGATGAAGAAATTCTGCTCAAAGAAACCGCACTTACAGACGAGGAATGGGAGATAATAAAGAAGCATCCCGAAAAAGGTTATCGTATTGCCCAGACCAGTACTGAACTGGCTTCAATTTCGGAGGACATATTATACCATCATGAGTGGTGGGATGGTTCGGGTTACCCCCGGGGCCTGAAAGGAGAAGAGATCCCGGTAGCGGCCCGTATTATTGCGATTGTTGATGCTTATGATGTGATGCTTCAGGGCCGGCCTTACAAGGATCCAATCAGCAAAAAAGAGGCTGTCGAGGAGCTAAAAGAGTGGGCCGGGGTTCAGTTTGACCCCTATCTGGTAGAGGTTTTTATTGAGGAGGTGCTGGAGGAGGAGTGCTGTTCTGGATAAATTTTTAGTGATTGAAAAGTTGATTCATGTTTTATTCAATAAATTGTTGAGGCTGTTTTTTAACTACATAAGGTCCCTTAAAGAGTGACTAAATTATTTTTCACGAGATAGGTGATAGGTTTCCGGAAAGAGTTCTCTGCTGTTTGAGATTGCCATTGAATTAGGTGGAGATTAAGCTAAAACATTTATAAAAAAGGAGATATGGTAAGCTTATGGATAATAATAATAACTTAAATCCAAAAATCAGCACTTATTTAGAACGGATTAATTATAATGGTCCCCGGGATAGAAGTTTGGATACTCTTTCCAATTTGCAGGAATGTCACCTCAAAGCAGTGCCCTATGAAAATTTTGATATATTAAAGGGGATTCCCTTATCCCTGGAAATAGAGGATTTATTTGAAAAAATAGTAGTTAACCGGCGGGGAGGATACTGTTTTGAGCTTAATGCCCTTTTCCGCTGGCTGCTGGAAGAGTTAGGATATGGGGTAACCAGTCTGTTTGCCCGCTTCTGGAAGGATGAGCCCGACCCTCCGCCCAAAAGACGCCATCATGTGCTGGAGGTTATTACCGAAGATGAAAATGATAGGTATTTGGCTGATGTGGGGGTAGGGGTTGCTATACCCCGGAGACCGGTAAAGATTGAAGATGGTTTGGTTCAGGAGATCAGGGGTGATAAGTACAGGCTGGAACATACCGGTGATCCTTATGTGGGCTGGATGCTGTATGAATTCAAGGAACAGGAATGGAAAAAATTATACTCTTTTACCGAAGAGCCCCAGTATCAGAAGGATTTTATCATGGCGACTTACTGGTGTGAAAATGCATCTGATTCTATTTTCACAGATGATGCTATGGTTGCTGTTCGTACGGATGAAGGGCGCAATACAATTGATGGTGATGAATTTAAACTTTTCCGCCCGGAAGGGGTAAAAACTTTCCGCCCCCAAACCGAAGCTGAATATAAAAAAGCCTTAAAAGAATATTTTGGAATTGTTATTGAGGAATAATTTTTCCTGCAATAATTTCACTATTTTATTGGACAATATGCTTTGGTGGACTGTTTTAATAGGAATTGGTTCTTTAGATTAGATAGGATCTTAAGAACAAAAAGGGAATAACTAAAAACAGCTGTAGAAATTTATATTCATTTTATAAATATTTTAGATGGGAAAAGATATTCAAAGAAAAATCCGGTTTCAAAAAAGCTTGAAATATAAATAATCAAATGTTATATTATATATATAAACATATGGTGATTATGATTTAAAATATTTGAATATTTGTATAACGAATGAATCAAATCATAAAAGAATATGTTTATAGCTGATTTAAATTACTGTAATTTTCAAAAAAGGAAGGGGGGATAGGTTCTGCAAAATACCCTTAAGCTGTGATCACAGTAGTTTTTAGGTTTACAGGCACTTAACTAAAAACAGGGGAGGTAAAAAAATGGATAAGGTCTGGAAAAGCTTAATAATTACCATTGGTGTGTTATTCGTCTTTAGTTCATTGGCCCTGGCGGAATATCAGCAAGCTCCTGTACTGGAAGAAAAGGTTCTTGAAGGAGAGCTGCCTTTTGTTGAGGAGAGACTTCCGGAAGATCCTCTGGAAACAGAACCGGTTGATGAAATAGGTGAATATGGGGGAACCCTGGAGCTGGCCACTGTTGGAGAACCTGGTGGCACTCCTGACTTTATGGCTTTTTTCCGGGCTGAATCAGATATTGCAACAGTAAGACCTAATATTGTTAAAGATTATGAATTAAGTGAAGATGCAAAAGAAATCAAACTTTATTTAAGGGAAGGTTTGCGCTGGTCTGATGGAGAGCCCTTCACGACAGCTGATATTGAATTCATGTGGGATGATATACTGTTTAATGAAGAACTTTATCCTTCTCCTCCGGGAGATTTCAGGGGGGAAACCCAGGTTGAAGTAATCAATGATTATGAAGTTATTCTAAAAATGGAAACTCCTCATCCGGGTGTAGTTAGAGATCTGGCCCGGGAATGGGGTGTTATGGGCAGAGCATTTGCTCCCGCACATGCCCTAAAAGAATTTCATATTGATTATGGTGATGAGGAACAGATTGAACAGTGGGTTGAGGAAGCAGATGGTGTTGATGAGTGGTATGAACTGGAGGTCTGGGAGATAGAATGGGGCAATTATGATGAAGTGCAGACTCCCAGAGATGAGTTCCTGCCCCTGCTTGACCCCTTTGTTCCGGTAGAAATGACCACTGAATATGCAGTTTTTGAAAGAAACCCTTATTTCTGGGCTGTCGATACTGAAGGAAATCAGCTGCCCTATATTGATGAGATATTTGTACAGGGAGTTACCGATGATGAGGTCCAGGAAGGTATGATTATTGCAGGAGATGTTGATTATGCTGAAGGAGATTTTGTCAATTATCCCATGTATGTTGATCATGCCGAACAGGAAGGATATGAGGTATATCTGTATGAAGATCTGCGGGGCAGTTATATGGCCTTTCAGTTCAATCAAACCTATGATGGAGATGAGTATCTGGGCGAATTATTCCAGAAGCCTGAGTTCAGACGGGCCATGTCTTTAGCCCTGGACAGAGAAGAAATGAATGAAATACTATTTCTGGGTCAGGGAGAACCCCGTCAGGCCTCACTTACTCCGGCCAGTGATTTTTATAATGAAGAATATACTCAAAGCTATGCCGAATATGATCCCGAAAGAGCCGGTGAAATATTGGATGAGCTGGGACTTGATGAAAGGGACAGTGAGGGATATCGTCTGCGTCCCGATGGTGAGCGCCTGGAAATAACTCATGTTTCAGTTTTTGATGGCAGTACTGATGTTGACCTCTTTGAATTGGCCAATGAGTACTGGAGAGAAGTAGGAGTAGATGTTTCTCTTGATTTAAGAGGGGGAGAAGCATTTGCTCAGGCTGCCGATAACGAAATCCAGCTCTGGAGCTGGCTTCTGGATAAAGGAACCGATGTTTTTGTGCCCTACACAGAGGTAGGAATGGGCTTTTATGCTCCTTTAATCTGGGAAACCGGCTGGAATGTTGAAAGTGTCTGGGCTACTGAATGGGCCCGCTGGTATCAAACAGATGGTGAACAGGGTGAAGAACCACCTGCCGAGATGCAGGAATTAATTGACACTTATACAGAAATCAGACACACCATGCCTCATGAAGAAGAAAAACTGGCAGAGCTGGTTGATAAAATTATGTCCTATCAGGCTGAAAATTTAAACCAGATTGGAACAGTGGGCTTAACTCCCGCCCCGAGAATAGTAAGTAACCGGCTGAAAAATGTTCCCGAACATGGTTATGCCGGCTGGGATGCATTTTTCTGCTATCCTTACCGCAGAGATCAGTGGTTTATAAGTGAATAGATAAGAAAACAATCCGAAAAACGAAATATTTTAAAATTTACAGGGTATACAGCTGGGACTCCTTTGAAAACGGAGTCCCGGCTGTATAATAGAATTTATCGTATATTCTTAAGTTAGAGGTGTAATTCATATGACAGAATATTTTATTAAAAGAATTTTTTATATGATTATTGTTATTGCCTGTGTCTCAGTGCTGGCCTTTATTGTTATTAACCTTCCTCCGGGGGATTATCTTACCTCTCATATGAGGGAACTGGCTATGGAGGGAGGAACGGTCAGTGAAGCCCAAATTGAACGCCTGAGGGCACGTTATGGTCTGGACTTACCTCTTTATCAGCGTTATTTTCACTGGGTGAAAAATATGCTCCAGGGGGATTTTGGAAGGTCCTTTACCTATAATAGACCGGTAAGAGAGCTGATTATTGAGAGGCTGCCCTGGACCATTGCTATTTCTCTGGCAACCATGGTTTTTGAATTTATAGTTGCTGTACCCATCGGTATTTTCTCGGCGGTAAAACAGTATTCTATTGGTGATTATATATTTACAGTCCTTGGTTTTATAGGACTTGCAATCCCCAATTTTTTGCTGGCTATTGTTCTCATGTATATTTTTTACTCTCAATTTGGGGTTAGTATCGGGGGGTTATTTTCTTCCGAATATATTCGGGAGCCCTGGAGTCTGGCCAAATTTTTGAATTTATTAAAGCATATCTGGACCCCAATTATTGTTATTGGTACTGCCGGTACTGCCGGTTTAATTCGTACTTTGAGGGGTGTTCTTCTGGATGAACTCCAGAAAAAATATGTTATTACGGCCCGGGCTAAAGGGTTAGGCGAAAAAAAGCTGTTGTTTAAATATCCTGTCCGAGTAGCCTTAAATCCTGTTTTTAGTACCCTGGGCTGGATGCTGCCGGCTATTGTTTCGGGAGAGGTCATCACCGCTATTGTTCTAAATCTCCCCACCACCGGACCTGTTTTTTATAATGCCCTGATGGATCAGGATATGTATCTGGCCGGATCTTTTGTCATGTTTTTAACCGTGCTGACAGTGGTAGGTACCCTTGTTTCAGATTTACTGTTAGTCTGGGCCGATCCTCGTATCAGATATGATTAGTTAATTAATATATGATAACTGTGGTGAAATGCTGTACATTAAGGAGGGTTATTTTAAATGGCTGATTTTCTTTCCGGGGAAGAACAGCAGGCTGAACAACAGGAGGAAAGATCTTTAAAAGCACAGATTGAAGATCAGGAATATTATACTGCCTCTCAGAAAGAATTAGTGTGGCAGAGATTTAAAAAACACCGTCTGGCTTTGTTTGGAGCCAGTATTGTTTTTTTGTTTTATTTTACTGCTATTTTTGCTGAATTTATTATACCATATAGAATTTTTGAACGGGACAGACAGTATGTCCATGCTCCCCCCCAAAGGGTGAGGTTTATTGATGATCAGGGGCAATTTCATTTAAGGCCTTTTGTCTATCCTCTGTCCACTGAAAGAGATTCAAGAACCTTTGAACTGGTTTTTACGGAGGACAAAAGTGAGAAAAATTTTCTGTATTTCTTTGTTGAAACTGAAGAGTCATATAGTCTAATGAGGTTTTTTGAAGTTAACACCAAGCTTTTTGGTTCAGAAAATGGAAGAATATTTCTTTTTGGAACTGATAGTCTGGGCCGGGACCTTTTTTCCAGAACCGTTTATGCCTCCCGAATTTCAGTCTCCATAGGATTAATCGGGGTGTTTGTAAGCTTTATTTTAGGATGTATTTTCGGGGGAATATCAGGTTATTTTGGGGGAAAAATTGATGTGTTGATTCAGAGAGTTATTGAATTTTTAATTTCTATTCCCCGAATTCCGCTGTGGATGGCCCTCAGTGCTTCTATACCCCAGGACTGGGGTCCACTGCAGGTTTATATGGCAATTACAATAATTTTATCTCTGGTAGGCTGGGGTGGCCTGGCCCGGGTGGTGCGCGGAAAATTGCTGGAATTAAGAGAAGAAGATTATGTTACAGCTGCAAAAATTGCCGGGGCCCGGGAGAGTACGATTATAGTGAGTCATCTTTTACCCGGATTTATGAGTTATTTGATAGTCAATCTTACGCTGGCTATTCCGGGAATGATCCTGGGTGAGACCGCTTTAAGTTTTTTAGGGCTGGGGCTGAGACCTCCTGTGGTCAGCTGGGGGACTCTTCTGCAGGCCTCTCAGAATTTTCGTACTGTAGCCCGGTACCCCTGGCTGATGTTTCCGGGCATATTTGTAGTTACTTTTGTGCTCTGTATAAATTTTATGGGTGATGGTCTAAGAGATGCGGCAGATCCCTATAAATAGGAGTGAAATTAGTTAATGGAGAACAATAATGAAAATATACTGCAGGTTCAAAATATGCATGTTTATTTTTATCATGATCATGGTGTTCTCAAGGCGGTGAGTGGAGTTAACTTTGAGGTGGACAAGCAGAAGACTCTGGGTATTGTCGGGGAAAGCGGTTGTGGAAAAAGTGTTACCGCTCATTCACTGCTGAGGATTATGCTGCCCCGCTCAAAAATGGAACAGGGGAAGATATATCTAAATCCACCCGGACAAAAGGAGCCCTTAAAACTGCACCAGATGCATCCGAAAAGCAAAAACATCCGTCGGGTTAGAGGAAATTTGATCAGTATGATTTTCCAGGAACCCATGACTTCACTTTCACCGGTCCACACCATAGAAAATCAAATCAAAGAAGCCATTACTTTACACAGAGAAAAAGACAAAAAAGAGGCCCAAAAGATTGCTCTGGAGATGTTAAAAAAAGTGGGTATCTCTGATCCAGAACAGCGGCTGACAGAATATCCCCATCAGCTTTCCGGAGGTATGCGCCAGAGAGCCATGACCGCCATGGCCCTGTCCTGTAATCCCTATATACTAATTGCCGATGAACCAACTACTGCCCTGGATGTCACCGTTCAGGCTCAGATTCTTGATTTGATGGCTGATCTGCAGAAAAGTCTGGCTATGTCCATTATTTATATCACTCATGATATGGGTGTTATTGCTGAGGTTGCCGATGAAGTTTGTGTTATGTATCTGGGCAAGGTTGTTGAGTATACAGATGTTGATACTTTGTTTTATAATGCCCAGCATCCCTATACCCAATCACTTCTGAATGCCATTCCCCGGATGGATTATGAGGGAAGATTGGAGGCAATTAAAGGTAGAGTGCCCGAGCCTGTGGATTTGCCGGAAGTATGCCATTTTTATCCCCGCTGTGATCAGAGTATTGAAGGTAAATGTAATCAAGAAGAGCCACCCGTATTTCAGACAGAAGAAGGACACAGAGTGAAATGTTTTTTATATGAAGGAGGGTCCGGTCCTGATGGTTGAAAATCAAAAGCCCCAGATAAAAGTTGAAAATTTGCTCAAAAAATTTCCGGTTGAAAAAGGATTTTTTAAAAGGGTGGTTGGTCATATAAAAGCCGTTAACCGCCTGAACTTTAAGATAGATATGGGAGAAGTTCTGGGCCTGGTGGGAGAAAGCGGCTGTGGTAAAACAACCCTGGGTCAGACAATTCTCCGGGCTATGGAACCGGATGATGGTAAAATCTATTTCAATTTTGGTAATGGTGAACTGCAGAATATCATGGAGATGTCCAAGCGAGAGTTTCGCAGCTATAGACGTTACATGCAGATGATTTTTCAGGATCCTTTTTCTTCACTGGATCCCCGAAAAACTATTCTGGATATTGTCGGTGAGCCCCTGAAAGTCAATAACATTGCCCGGGGTAAAGAGCTGGAGAATAGAGTTCGAGAAGTTGTTGCCTCAGCCGGCTTAAATGTGGAGCATATCAGGCGCTTTCCTCATGCTTTCAGTGGAGGACAGCGGCAGAGAATCGCTATTGCCCGGGCTCTGGCTCCCAATCCCCGTTTTGTGGTTGCTGATGAGCCTGTTTCTGCTCTTGATGTTTCAGTTAGGGCCGAAATCCTCAACCTGTTTAAAGACCTGCAGGAAGAGCTGGAACTAACTATTTTATTTATTGCCCATGATCTGTCAGTCGTGAGATATATTAGTGATCGGGTTGCGGTAATGTATGTGGGCAAAATGGTTGAAATTGCGGAGACCCGGGAACTATACTTTAATCCTCAGCATCCTTACACTGAGGTTTTAATGTCTGCTATTCCGGTTCCTGACCCCAGAGTGGATAAGGAAAGAAAAATTTTAGAGGGGGAAGTTCCCAGTGCCAGTAATCCCCCGGCCGGATGTTATTTTCATCCCCGCTGTGAATACAGCCAGGATATTTGCCAAAAGCAGACTCCAGAATTAGAGGAGATTCGCGAGGATCATTATGCGGCCTGCCATTTTGCTGATAAACTTACCCTGCGGGGGGTCAAGTAGGAGGGGATTTTGAATGCTTCAGTTTTTTTTATTATTGACAGCAATAATTGTCCTGGTGATTGTGGGTATTGGACTCGGGATGCGTTTTATTTTAAATCGGACTATCGCAGGTATAGAAAATAAGCATATGGCTGCAGAGTATATTGTGGACAGAGGTTTAGTGCCCGAACACTGGGTAGAAGAGTTATATGAGAATAGTAAAAATGAAAAAGAAGAGGCCCGCAAAAAAGCAATCAAAAGGGTTGATAAATTGAAAAAACATTTTAAGACTTCCAGTCTGGTTGAAAATGAAGAGGTTAGAGAAGAATTAATGTCTCAGCTGGAAGAAGCAAAAAAAGATTGGCAAAAAAAGGAGTGGGAAGAGATAATTCCCGATATTTATAGTTAAAACTAAATTCAAAATAAGGCAGCAGAAAGGAAAAAACATGAAAATATCACAAAAATTAATAGTAAGTGACAATAACAGATTTTTAACAAAAGAAAATGGGGCCTCCTTTTTCTGGTTGGGTGATACAGCCTGGGAGCTTTTTCATAAAGCCAGTAAAAAGGAGGCTTTTGATTACTTAAAGACAAGAGCCTATCAAGGATTTAATGTAGTTCAGGTGGTGGCCCTGGCCGAACTGGATGGAATAAGAACCGGAAATCATTATGGTCAAAAACCACTTTTTAAGAATGAAGCAGAAAAATATGACCCATCAATGCCAGCTTTAAAAGATGAAGAATATGATTACTGGGATCATGTGGATTATGTGGTTGAGACTGCATGTAATTTTGGAATTTATATTGCTCTACTTCCCACCTGGGGGGATAAATATAATACTCAATGGGGAGTGGGACCGGAAATATTTAATGAAAAAAATGCTGAAAAATACGGTCAATTTTTGGGAGAGCGGTATGCAGAACAAAAAAATGTTATTATATAGTTGACAATCAGATACCAGTCAGATAAAATAGAAATGTATTAAAACGTGTAAACAGCTTTAACGGCAATTTAAACGTATAAATAAATTTTAAAATTGACTGGTTTTATTACTGGTTTTACTGATTTGTGGTTATTTTGCGATTAGTTTAAATAGTTTTAATAGCTTCAAATTTAATTATTCATAAAAGCTCAGATTGAAATAAGTCATTTTTAAATTAAATAAACATCACCCTGAATAGAACTTATTTAATGTTTATTTTAAAAGATTTTCAATTTTATTTAAAAGACTGGCAGCAAGGACTGACAGTAAGGACTGAACGCAGACCACATCCTCAAAGGAGAATCTTAAAGGAGGCCGGAGATATGCTGTTTGGAAGGGTAAAATTTCAGGTAAGATTATTGGTTTTTTTCATTCTGATTTTTGCGGTAGTGGTTTATCCGACAGGTCCAGAAAATAATGCTCTGGCTGAGGACAGTATCTTTGCCGGTGGTCAGGGAACTGCAGAAGATCCCTATCTTATCGCCGATGGTCAGCAGTTATCGGCCTTAAGGGATTATCCGGACGGCCATTTTCAGCTGATAGATGACATTGATTTAAGTGATTTTAGTGCAGGTTCAGGCTGGTCTCCGATTGGAGTTTTTGCTGAACAGGAGGATCAGGAGCCTGAACCTTTTACCGGTACTCTCAGGGGTGAGGGTTATGAGATTAGCGGTGTGACCATTAACCGGCCGGAGGAGAATAATGTGGCTTTGTTTGGTTATATTGATCGGGCAGAGATCCGGGATCTGAATATCAGGGGAGCCGTGGTGATAGGTGCCGATAATACGGCGGTCCTGGTCGGGCGGGGTGATTATGCCCTGCTGGAGGAAGTTAATATCGAAAAAGCCAGTGCTGTGGGTCAAAATAGTACGGGTCTCCTTTTGGGCTATAATGACCATTCAGAAGTGATAGACTGTAAAGTTATGGGAGCCGCTGAAGGTAAGCAGGGTGTGGGGCTGTTAATGGGCAGAAATTATGGTTCTGATATATCCGCTTCTTATGCTGAGGGCAGTGTCCTCGGTGAAAAAAATGTGGCCGTTCTGATCGGGGATAATGCTCCCGGTGATATAATAAACTGTCAGGCTGAAGGCAGTGCTGTCGGCAGAGAACAGGTGGGTGGTCTGGCCGGTAATAATATCGGTGTTATCCGCACCAGTTCTTTTGAGGGCAGTGTTAAAGGAGATGAGTTTGTCGGTGGTCTGATAGGACGCCATGATGGGACCGCGGTCATTGTGGAAGGTGATGGTGGTATTGCGGCCCGGAGTTATTTTAAGGGCAGTGTCTACGGCAGACGCATGGTTGGTGGAATTACGGGGGCCAATCATGGTGGTATTATAGGCAATGTATACAGCCGGGGCAGTGTTTTTGCTGAAGGTAATGATGCTGGCGGTATTGCGGGTGTTAATTCAGGTCGAATTATCAACTGTTATACTGTGGTCATGGTCCGGGGAGCTGAATATGTTTCCTTTCTTGAGGGCCGAAGCATGGGCGGCAGTGTGGAGCACAGTTTTTATGATCTGCCGGAAGAGCTGGATATATTCAAAGATGAAATCATAGAAAAAGCACCTGATCTGCGCAGCAAAGAAACTTTTACGGGCTGGGATTTTGAAGAAGTATGGACCATAGATGAAAATGAGACCTACCCTTATTTGAGGTGGGAGGAATAAAAAAGCAGTTTTTTAAAATAGCAAAAAAAAGAATTTTATATTCTATAGAGATTTTGGGATAAATTACAGCTTAAGATATAATACTTTTTCTGAATACATTAATTATAAACTTACTGGAGGATTTAAATGAAATACAGATTCCTCTTCTGGGCAAAAGTAAATTTAATAATCGTTTTGGCCGTTTTATTCCTGTTAATGGGGTCCGGTTTATCTTCTGCCCTGCCCTATCGGAGCTATTTTTATAATTACTGGGGGGAAGGGGTACCTTCGCCGGCTCCTTATGTGCCGGAACGGGTGCTGGATGGTCAAAAGCTGGGAGTGGGGGCCTTTTCTTCACCCCGGGATGTTTTTGTGGATTACAGAGATTATGTGTATATTGTAGATACCGGCAATCAGAGAATTGTCGGCCTTGATAATCAATGGCAGGTGTTTACCGAAATTGACCATTATATAGATGATGAGGGTGAAAAACGAAATTTTCAGAGTCCGCGGGGCGTACATGTGACTGAAGATGATGAGATTTTTGTTGCTGACCGGGATGCGGAGCAGATTTTTGTGCTCAATCAACAGCAAGAGCTTGTGCGCACAATAGAAGACCCCCGCCGGGAGGTTGACCTTGAGGGTACTATTCCGGAAGGCTTTATTTTCCGTCCTGTTGATGTGGGGGTCAGCCAGCTGGGTAAAATTTATGTCCTTTCAGAAGATAATTATGAGGGTATTCTTGAATTTGAAGCAGATGGTACTTTTAGCGGATTTTTCGGGGCTCCGGAAGTGAGGCCGGATCCGGTTGATTTATTCTGGCGTTATGTGGGTACTGAAGAACAGCGGCAAAGGAGAGCCCTCTTTTTGCCCACTCTGTACAGTGGTATGGATATCGATCACCGGGGTTTTATTTATGTGACTGTCTCTCACGGAGAGATCAGGCATGAGGAAGCAATCCGGATGCTGAATCCTGAGGGCACAGACCGACTGCGCCGGCAGGGTTTTTTCAATCCCGTGGGGGACATAAATTATCCTTCGGCGGCTCTTAATCCGACCTACCATGGTCCCTCAACTCTGGTTGATATTACCACCCGGGGCACGGGAGATGGGATCTACACCGCTCTGGACCGGAAACGGGGGCGGCTGTTTACCTATGATAATAATGGTAATCTGCTGTATGTTTTTGGCACCAAAAGTGACCAGGAGGGAGCCTTCCGTACTCCCTCTGCTGTAGAATATCATCAGGATGATTTGATTGTGGTGGACAGACAGACCAATACCGCCACCGTTTTTGCCCCCACTGAATTCAGTGAACAGGTGCTGGCGGCCATTAATTTATACAATCAGGGTTATTATGAGGAATCCGAACAGGCCTGGAGAGAGGTTTTACGGCTGAATGCCAATTATGAGCTGGCCTATACGGGCATCGGTCTGGCCCATCTTTTTCGGGAAGAAATGGAAGCGGCGATGACCAATTTCAGGAGGGGCAATAATCGGTCGGCCTTTTCGGAAGCATTTGCTGAATACAGAAGTGATATTATTGCGGCTAATTTTGGACGGGCCATGATGATGTTTTTGGGGATTATAATTTTGGTGGTTCTGTTTGTTAAATTAAGGCTTATCGACCGGCTGCAGAGCAGTCTGGCTTTCCGATTTGAGGACCGGAGCTTCAGCTGGTGGCAGGAAAAAATTATAGAGTATGCCGGCTATTTCAAATATGCCCTGTTTTTAATTTTTCATCCCTTTTCAGCCTTCTGGGATTTGAAAAATGAAAACCGGGGGAATGCGGTCACGGGGACTGTCATTTTGCTGGGCTGTTCTTTTACCTATATTTTTGTGCGTCAGTTTACGGGGTTTATTTTCAACCCCTATGATTTAACCCGCCTGAATGTTATTTTTGAATTGAGCACTATAATTGTACCGGTCTTACTGTGGAGTGTTTCCAACTGGTCTTTGACCACCCTGATGGAGGGTAAAGGAACCTTTAAGGAGATTTATACGGCTACCACCTATTCTCTGACTCCTATTATTATAATATATATTCCGCTGACCGTTATCAGCAATTATTTGACCTTAAATGAAGAACCCTTTTATAATCTGCTGCTGGTGTTAGGGGTGTTATGGGCTTTAATGCTGATTTTTGTGGGCAATATGATCACCCATGATTTTCTTTTGCTCAACAGCCTGATGACGGCCATTGCTTCTATTGTGGGTATGGGAGTTATCATATTTTTGGCCCTGCTGTTTGTGAGTGTTGTCCAGCAGATGTGGGGTTTTATTGATTCCATTTATTCCGAGTACATGCTGCGTCTCTAAGGAGGTCCACTTAATGAAAGCTGAAATTTTATATAAAAAACTGCCGGCAGCAGTCTTTACCGTAATTACTGCTGTAGTTCTGCTTTCTGTGTTTTGGGGAACCAGCCCGGCCGGGGCCCTGAGGGAGAGTATTGATCAGGATTACACCCTATATGCTGAAAATGCCTATCTGCAGCTCTATCTGCATGAGGAGAATACGGATCTGGTGGTCTATCACAAAGAGGCGGAAAAATTCTGGTTTTCCAATCCTGTTTATCGGCCTGAGGTGGATATGGGAGCCCGGGATGAGGTTAAAGCCCAGATTTCGATAGATTATTTTACCCTGGCTGACAGAAGACGGGATATGAATAATTTTAGTGATAGTATAGAAGCAGGTCAGTTTGCGATTTCGGAAATAGAAAAGGGAGTACGGATAGATTATGTTCTGGGCCGGGAGTGGAGAGACCGCGATTATCTGCCGGTTGTGGTGGCCCGGGAGAAATTTGAGAATCTGATTTTGGACAGTATTGAAGATGAGGGAGACCGACAATTTTTCCGGGAAAATTATTTTCTGATGACTTTAGAGTCCCGGGCTGAAGATGAAGAAAAACAGGATTTTGATATTCACAATCTGGATGAGGATTCAGTTTTCGGAGATTACCGGGTGAACGTAAAAGAAGGGGACCCGGCTGAAGCCGTGGAGGCTCTGGTAGATCAGCTGGTGGCCCACAGGGAAGGTTATGAGGATCGGACCTATATTTCGGCAGCAGATGTTGATTTTATGCGGGACAGCTGGGTTTATGTCCGCCGGACCGGTCTAAGGGCCTGGGATGAGGAAGATTTAATTGACCTTATTCAGGGCCTGGGTTATACCCCCTATGAGGTCCAGGATGATCACTTTACCCATGGTCTGCAGCCCCCTCAGCCGGGAGTGGAAACCTTTAATATACCGGTCGAATATTTTCTGGATGGTGAAGACTTTGTGGCCCGTATTCCGGCAGGTGAGGTTGAGTTTCCCATGAATATCCTGGATAGAGAGGGAGAAGAAGTCTCCTTTCCCCTGTATAATATTGCTCTGCTGGAGCACTTTGGAGCCGCGGATACCCAAAAAGAAGGTTATATGGTGGTACCCAGTGGATCGGGGGGTTTAATCAATTTAAATTCCGATAAAAGCGGGGTCTACAGCTATTCCATGCCGCTTTATGGCCGAGATCATTCCCTGTTAAATCGGGAACAGTTAAGTGAAAGAATTCAAAACTATTTTCCGGTGTTTGGGATTAAGCATGAAGACAAAGCTGTGATGGGTATTATTGAATCCGGAGATGCCCTGGGGCGGATCAATGCTGAACTGCCCTCAGCGGTGATTCCGGCCAACAGGGTATATGCCAATTTTAATATTCTGCCTTACACCCAGCTGGTGCTGGGCAGCCAGGATCATGATGCCCGTATTAACCGCTATCAGGCCCGCCAGTATATGGATGATATTCAGCTAAGATATTCTTTCTTTGGCCAAAATGAGGCCGATTATGTAAGTATGGCCCACCGGTATCAGGACTATCTGGTGGATAATTATGGTCTTGAAAAAAGGGATAAACCGCGGGCGGAGATCCCATTTTTTGTGGAACTGGTAGGGGGTATAACCGAGATTACGCCCCGGATGGGAATTCCCCGGGAGAGTGTAAAAGCTATGACCACCTTCAGCCAGGCCCAATCAATTGTTTCCGCTCTTAAAGAAAGAGATATCAATAATATTAACCTGATTTATTCGGGCTGGCTTACCGATGGCATGGCCCATGATTATCCTCATCAGCCCGACCTGGAAGAGGCACTCGGAACTGAAGAAGAGTTTGTGGCTTTACGGGATTATCTACAAAAAGAGGATATAGATTTTTATCCGGCTTTAAATGTGATGAATGTTAATAATAATTCCTGGTTTAATAATTTTAGAACCAGCCGGATGACGGCTCGTTTTCTGGATGGTGATCTGGCCCGGAAATATTCCTATAATATTGTTTCATCTTTAATCCAGCCGGGCAGTGGACGTTATATTCTCTCACCACATTATTATGAATCACTGTTTGATAGTTTTATCCCCGATTTTCAGGAAAACATCTCACCTGAAAGTATAGCCCTGCGGGAGATGGGCCGCCAGCTCAACTCAGATTTTCGGGAAGAGGTCGGCAGGTTAATTGACCGCCAGCAGGCCCAAAACAGGATTGTCGGTCAGCTGGCTGATCTTTCGGGAAAAAATCAACTGGACATCTCTGTATTTGGAGGTAATGCCTATGTCCTGCCCTATGTTGAACAGATACTGGAATTACCGCTCAGGGCCAACTATTTTCGGATTATTGATCAATCCATTCCCTTTTATCAAATAGCACTAAAGGGCTATAAAGATTTTACCGGACCACCCATAAATCTGGTGGATAACCCCCGCCAGAGTATGCTGAGGACTGTGGAAACCGGGGCCGCACCTTATTATCGCTGGTTTTATGCAGATGGAGCCGGGGTGATGAGGACTGATTTTGAAGAGCTTTATTCGGCACATTATGGGGACTGGCTGGATAGTGCCGGCTCATTTTATGAACAGGCCAATAATACTTTACGCAAACTGTATGACCAGAGGATAACCGGCCACCAAAAAATAAAAGAAAATGTATATCAAACTGAATATGAAGATGGCAGCCGGGTGGTTATTAATTATGGTCAAAAAACAGCAGAAATCGAGGGGTATGAGATTCCGGCCCGGGATTTTATACTTATAGAAGAGGGGGTTTCCGATGGATCCTAAAAAGACTGCCGGTAAGATTGTCGGTAAATTAAAAAACAGCTTTAAATTTACCAAAAGTAAAAGAAGGTCCTTATATGGATATTTGTTTATTTCTCCCTTTTTGATTGGATTTATAATCTTATTTTTAGTTCCCTTTTTCCAGTCCGCCTATTTCAGTGTTAATCGGCTGCAGATAACCAGGACCGGTTATGAACTCCATTATGTGGGCCTGGAAAATTTTAATTATGCATTTTTTGTGGATCCCGATTTTGTTCAGGTTCTGACCACAGAAATAATCCGGATATTTTATCAGCTGCCCATGATTATTATCTTCAGCTTTTTTGCCGCCGCGGTACTGAATCAGAAATTCAGAGGGCGGATGCTGGCCCGGGCTATATTTTTCCTGCCTGTGATTCTGGGTTCAGCAATTATGCTGGAGATCCAGCAGGGTGATCTGGCCATGCAGATGATGGCCGGGGTCCAGGAAACAGGAGAAGGAGCCCGACAGGCTCTGCAGAATGGAGAAGGTGGTATTCTGGGCACCCAGGCCTTTGAGGCCTTTTTAATGAATCTGCGGATGCCGGAAGTTTTTATTGAATATATAGTGGAGGCCGTTAATAATGTACCGGAGATAATCAATGCTTCTGCCATTCAAATTTTGATTTTTCTGGCCGGTCTGCAGTCAGTACCCTCGGCCCTTTATGAATCAGCCGATGTGGAAGGGGCCACCGGCTGGGAGAAATTCTGGATGATTACTTTTCCCATGCTGACCCCGGTTATATTGATAAATGTTATTTATACCATTATTGATCAGTTTGTGGGAGAAACCGCCGGGATACTGGGCTTTATCAATGCCTTTATCTTTGGAGTGGGCTATGGCCGGGGTACGGCCATGGCGGTGGTTTATTTCACTGTAATAGGTGTGATTCTTCTGGTGGTGGGTTTTATTGTTTCCCGGTATGTATTTTATCATGATTTTTAATAGAGGGGCTGATCGGTGATGAAATTACGCGATATAAAAAAAGCATTTCATAAATTAGGATACCGTTCCCGGGATGATTTTACCTATCTTNTGTGGACTATCTTCCGGGCTGTTTTGATTATGGGTATTGGCTATATAATTATTTATCCCCTGCTGGTTAATTTCTTTACCTCGATCATGTCTGAACAGGATCTGTTTGATAGGACCGTCAGGTGGATTCCCCGGGCCTTTAACTGGGATAATTATGCCGTGGTCTGGGAGGCCATGGAGTATCCCCGGGCCCTCTGGAATTCCTTTAAAATTTCTTCCCTGGTTGCCCTGCTGCAGCTGATGTCAGCAACCATTATCGGCTATGGGTTTGCCCGCTATGAATTCCGCTTTAATAATGTTATATTTGCTCTGGTCATTTTTACTCTGATAGTCCCGGCCCAGACCATTATTGTCTCCCTTTATATAAATTTTCGCTTTTTTGATCTTTTCGGTTTAATACCCGGCGGAGGAATAAATCTGCTGAACAGCTACTGGCCCTTCATCCTGATGAGTATTACCGGAGTAGGGCTGAGAGGGGGCCTGTTTATCTTTATTATGCGTCAGTTTTTCAAGGGTATGCCCCGGCAGCTGGAGGAAGCAGCCTATATTGATGGGGCCGGTCCCTTTCAGGCATTTCTGAGGGTGATGGTTCCCGGAGCCAGGCCGGGCATGATTGTGGTGTTTCTGTTTTCTTTTGTCTGGCAGTGGAACAGCCATTATCTGACCAATGTTTTATTTAATGACCTGTTTACTCTGACTTCGGCCCTGGATGGATTAATTGGTTCTGTGGACAGCCTTTTGGGCTCGGCCTTTGGTATTTATAATAATCCCTGGGTGTCGACAATTTATAACAACACCGGGATGCTGCTTTTTGCCGCACCACTGATTATAGTATATATGTTTCTGCAGCGCTACTTTATTGAGAGTGTTCAGCGTACAGGTATTGTGGGTTAAGAATCTGCTTATGGCAGATTTTTAATAAATAACAAAACTAAAAGGAGGGAATTAATTATGAGAAAGCTTGGTTTAATTGTCCTAATGGCTGCAGTGGCGGTATTCTTCACTTTTTCTGCTGGAGCGGAGTATTATGATTTTGGTGGAGAAACCATCATTCTCTGGGACCATGGTGATTTTGGTGATGCCGGTGTCAATTTTGAGGAAGGGGGAGTTACTCCCAACCGGCTGCATGAGGCAGAAGAGCTGTTTAATGCCAATATTGAAATTCGTGATGGTGGTGACCGACATGCCCGCCTGCTTTCCGGTGATTCGGCCAATGATATCTGGATGGTAAATAACCGGGATTATCCGGAAAAACTGGGTCAGAATATGCTTTATCCCATCTCGGAGATACTGGATGATGAATATTTTGATGTCCTGCACACCTACCGCCGGGTGGCTGCTGATATTATGAGTCATGAGGGGATAACCTATGGATTTGGAACTCTTTTTCAGCCTCCCCGAATGAGATTTATGATGTACAATAAAGAATTAATTGAACAGGCCGGTCTTCAGGATCCCTATGAGCATTATGAGGCTGGCACCTGGACCTGGGATACCTTTGAACAGTATCTGGAGGCCCTCAGAGTTGATCTTGATGGAGACGGAACTTATGACCAGTATGGTATGGGTCCGGGTTATTTTGCCACCGGCTGGTATTCTCCCATGTATTTTGCCCTGACCAATAAGGTACACTCCACCAGAATAGAGAATGGTGATGTGGTCTTTAATATGAACAGTGATGAATATATTGCCGCTTTAAATAAACTGGTGGAATGGCATGCAGAAAGAGAACTGTTTGGTGATGTGGATTTTGCGGAGGGAACCGCTGCTTTTGCTGCTACCACTCCGGCCTGGCTTACAGGTGATGAAGATTTTGGCTTTGAGTGGAGTGTAGTACCCAAGCCCATGGGTCCCAATGCCGATGAATATGCTTATACCGTGGATATGATAAATGCCTGGACTATACCTCTTAACAGTGCCCATCCGGAAGGAAAAGTTCAGTTAATTAATTATCTGTATCCCACAGATGTTTATGAAGACTGGTATGAGGAGCTTATCGGAAGTATTGCTCCTGACCGTCAGGCCTATGAAGTAATGATGCGTGGATTCAATGAATGGCCCGGTGATGTTGATGTCTTCATGGGTATAACCGACTGGCCGACCATGGGGGATATGGGTGACATCTTTGATGGAGTAATGAGTCCCCGGGAAGCAATGGATGCTTCAGCCCCCGAAATTCAGGGTGTGCTGAACAGTATTATTGATCAGGATTTTGAAGAAGAAGACCTGGATATCTAACCCGAAAATCATATACAGACCAGAAAGCCGGAGAGCCCCCAGCTGGGTTCTCCGGTTTTTTTCTAAAATAGCAAAACGAACGGGTTTGCTCCTGCAGGAGCCTTCCAGGATTAGTATTTCCAGAATCAATAAATAAAATTATTTTGAGGTGAAAAAATGAAGATTGCAGTTCTGGGAGATGCCCATTTAATCTCTCCAAAAGCTACTGAAGAAAAAAAGGTGAAGAAAAGAAAACATTTTAGGGGGACTGAAGTTTCGTTTAGAAAAATGATGAACAAAGTTGAAAAAAAGAAGCCTGATTTAGTTGTTTTTTTGGGTGATCTGGTTGATTGGTTTAGTAAAGAAAATATTTCTTATGCCGTGAACCTGGTTAATGAATTTGAAATTCCGCGGGAAGCTGTTCCGGGGAATCATGATATAAATGGTTCGATTTCGAAAAACAGGATGCTGCAGGAATGGGAAAGACAGGGAATTAATTTTGAAAATAGAATAATAGAAAAAAAAGATTTAGCACTTATTTTTCTTGATAGTGCTCTTAGTAGAGTTCCGGAGGGTACTGCTGAATGGCTGGACCAGAATATTGATAAAACGAAAAAAAATATATTATTCANCCATGTNCCGCTTNATATCCCTGAAGTAAGAGAATTTATTTTAAATGTNGATCCTGATAAAGATCTAAATAAATATGTGCAAAGTAAGAGTCCTAATTTATATGATGACTGTCTTAAAGGAAACATAGATCAAGTTTANACAGGCCATCTTCATTTTGGGGGAGAACTTCGGATTGAGAATACTGAAATGTATTTTATGCCTGTTTGTGTTAAAGCCGGTAAGCCCTATCCGGATATGGGAAAAATATTAATCTTTGATACAGAAACTGATGAACATAAATATTTAGAAATATAGATAAATTTCGAAAAGGAGAGGTTTAAGATGTCTACCTGCCAGAAGCAAAACTTATTATTTTTATATGCCGATCAGCTGGCCTTAAGTGCAGTTGGAGCTTATGGTAATGATATTATAGAAACTCCCAATCTGGATCGGCTGGCTGAGGAAGGTTCAATGGTTAAAAAAGCCTATATAACTCAACCACCCTGTACACCTGCGCGTTCTTCAATAATTACCGGTCTTTATCCCCATAAAACAGGATGTATTGACAATAATATTCCACTGCCAGACCGGGAGCTATGTCTGCCGGAAATTGCTGATTTTAGAGATTATACGGCCGCTCATTTTGGCAAATGGCATCTGGGAGATGAGGTTTTTGCCCAGCATGGTTTTGCAGAGTGGGTCAGTATTGAAGATGGATATCGCGGTTTTTACAGTGATGACCGGGATAAAAGCAAACACAGTGATTATTATCATTTTCTGCGGGATAATGGTTTTAAACCGGATAAAAAGACAGATGATGGATTTCAATTCTTTTCCCGTCAATTTGCTGCCCGCTTACCCGAACAATACTCTAAACCTGCTTTTCTCGCGGGAGAGACGAAAAAATTTATAAAGGAAAACAAAGAGAATCCCTTTATTCTGTATTTAAATTTTCTGGAGCCCCACAGTCCTTTTTTCAGCTGCCGGGATGGACAGTATTCACCAGCAGAAATTAAGTTACCAGAAAGCTTTTATCAGGAGCAGGTAGAGGGCCTGCCGGAAAAGATTCTTGAAGAGCAGAAAATTACAGCAGCTGAAGGTATGGATGGAATTGATTTATCCTGTGAGGAGGGCTGGAGACGAATCACGGCAAATTACTGGGGACTGGTTAGTCTGGTAGACACCTATGTGGGGAAAATTATAGGGTATCTGGAAGAAAATAATATCCGGGAAAACACGGCTATTGTTTTTACCAGTGATCATGGAGATATGATGGGCAGCCACCGCCTTATAACCAAAAGATATATGTTTGAGGAAGGAATTAGGGTTCCCCTTATTTTTGATATTCCCGGCCTGGAAAATCAGCAGAATATTATGGGGCCCATAAGTCAGATTGATATTATGCCCACATTGCTTGATATACTTGATAGACCAATCCCTGATCATCTGGATGGAGAGAGTTTGTTGTCTATGATTAATGGTACAGAATCAGCTGAAAATCTCAATGATGTTTTTGTACAGTCTTATAATGATGGTTATAAAACAAGTGGCAGACCAAGGGTTATTGTTACTCCTGAGGACTGGAAACTGATCTATCGGCAGAATGGAGAACACCAGCTTTATAATCTGGCTGATGATCCCTTTGAGATGAAAAACCTTTATGATGAAGAGGAATATAAAGAATTAATTAATCAATTGATTGAACGGCTGCTGGACTGCCAGCAAAAATTTGATGATAGAGCAGTAGAGGTTAGTAATCACTAATAGTCTATCATAAATTTAAATTTGAAAATTGAAGTGCAGTGATGTATAATCATATTACTAATATACATTAATGTATATTAGTAGGAGGGGAGATTATGAAAAGAAAACAAATTTATTTAGAAGAAGAAATGATTAAAAATATTGAGCAATTATCCAATTCAAAAAATATTTCTCAGGCCGAAATAATACGACGGGCAATTGATTATTTTTTTCAGGAAAATAAGATGAAGCAAAAAGATAGTGAACCTCTACTGGAATTAGCAGGTATTGCAGATGTTGATATTGAAGATGGTTCAGAAAATCATGATAAATATCTGTATGGAGGGAATCTAGATGAATAAGGTTTTTGTGGATAGTGGAGCCTGGATTTCCTGTATTAACAAAAGTGATAAACATCATAAAAAAGCAGTTTCTTATATAAAGGAACTAAGGAATGATAATATTCCTCTTTTTACTTCTAATTATGTCAAAGATGAAACTTTAACCTGGCTGAAATATAATACTTCTCATCGGAAAGCAATTAAAGCTATAGAACTCTGGAAGCAAGCTGAAAACAAAAAACAGTTAAAAACTTGTTGGGTGACAGAAAAGATTAATAAGGAAGCTGAAAAAATTTTTAAAAAATATGAAGATCATACTCTGTCCTTTACTGATTGTACTTCTTTTGCTATTTGTAGAAAACATGATATAAAAAAAGTATTTAGCTTTGATCAAGATTTTAATATTTTAGGATATTTATTGGCTCCTTATCAGATTAAAGAAAAAAATAATATTAATTATAATGTATTATATTCTGGAAATCTCCCTTGAAACTTAACAATCCTGAAGTATGAGAAAATAAATAAAGAAGGAAAAAGTTTTTAAGCCCTAAAAAATTATAATTCAAATACTATGACAGGCCCAGAAACATTATAGAGACTAATTCAAATTTCATATAACTTAACAGAATTAAAAAAATTGTAGGGAGGAACAAAAAATGAAAGATAAAAATAAAGTCTTTTTTGATGAAAATGATCCGTACTTAAAAGAAATATATAATTCAATTAATGACAGTAAAATGCAGCAAAAAATAAGGGAATTAAAGCCCTTTCCAGTAACCGTTGTATACTGGCAGAAAAAAGATCATTCGGCAGAGGAAGTAAAGGAACATTTTGAGTTAATGGATGAACTTGGGTTTACCGGACTGAAGGGTCTCCATGTTAGGCCAAATTCAGATGTGGAAACCAGTGAGATTCAAAAAATGGCTGTAGAAGCAGGTATATCTCCGTGGTTTTATGGAATGGCTGGCTGGGAAAGAATTGATGATGAATTGCTTGACAAACTGGGTATTTCTCAGGATTTATCCAGGGAAGAAATACAAAAACACCCCAAAATGCTTGAATATCAGAAGGAATATTATTTAAAAAGGATTGAAAACGAAGAAGAAAAACCAGGACTCGGGGAACCCAGGAGTACAGGCCTGCCTGTCTCAGAAGAACTTATCCCCAGGTTTGCCGGATGGCTGGAGGATAAATATGGGACCCTGCAAAATTTGCAAAAGGAATGGAATGAACATCTGGTAAGCCGTGATGAGGTTAATACTTTTGCCAGTTTCAAGGAGGCGGCCCGGGTGGCCGGTACCGGAAAAGATCTAGAGGAAAAGTCACTGGGCCATTGGGATTTCAAAAGGATCAGAGATGCTCTAAGATTTATGGCCGATGAACATGCGGACCGGGTGGAAAAGGCGGTGCAAAGACACCAGAAATATGATCCAGAGGAACCAATTAGAACCGGTAACCATATGCTTTTTTACAACCAGGCTGCTCACGGCTGGGATCTGGAGACTCAGGCCCGGGCCATGCGGGAAGGAGGATCATTTTACAATTCTATTCACCTGGTGCACCACTTTGGGGAAGTTGAAGGAGAAGTGGAAAGACCTGTTTACATGCAGGCTCGCATGACTCAGGATTTCTTCAAGGGCGGCTGGTCTGCCACCTGGGAATCCACCGGAGGCCCGGCAATTTACAGCGGTCACAGTGGAGCCGGAGTGGATCAAGGAATGATTACCAAATTGATGCTTAATTATGTGGCCGCCGGATTGAAGGGAATTGGTTTTTGGTCCTGGACTGCCCGGGAAGCCGGGCATGAGCTGGGAGAATATGCCCTGACAGATATGGAGGGGGAGCCCTGCCCCCGAACGAAAAGAGCGGGAAAAATTGCCCGCCGTCTCCAGAAGTACCGTTTTGAACTCTGGGAAAGTTCAAATGAACCAATGGTGGGGATAATGTATAACTGGGATAATGAAGCAATTTATGCCGCAATGTCTTACGGAGGTTATCCCGTGGACAGACAGGAAGAGATACCGAAATATCCGGTGAGGGCCAGAATTGGTGCCAGCCGGGCTCTGATCAATAACAATGTACCATTTGAATATGTTACCCCAAATGATCTGGATAAAGGTCTGGCCGGTCGTTATCAGGTTCTTTACTTACCGCACATAAGTGGACTTTCCCTGGATACTATGAAATTATTGGCGGAGTATGTAAAAAAAGGTGGACGAGTGGTGGCCGACATGCCCTGCCTCATGTTTGACAATAAAGCCCGGCTGGCAGGTAGAGAAATAAGGGAGGTTTTTCAGGAAATATTCGGTTTTAAAATAGCTGATTTCCAGATTGCCAGTAATCTGTCACTTAATTTAGAGGGTAGAGAACTGGAAGGGCAGTTTGCTGATTTAAAAAGTGTAGAGGCTAAAGTACTGTCCAGTTTTGAAAATGGAAAACCTGCAATACTTTCCCGGAAGAAGGGGCAGGGAACAGCCGCTTTTATGAATTTTGCTGCTTCCCGCATGTGCAAAAAACCGGGAAATAAATTTATGGAGGAGATTATTTCTGAGGTGGTATCAGGTGAAAATGAAACTGATTGGTCCTGTGAACTGCCCATGGTTTATCGCCTATCGGGAGAAAAGGCCGATCACTACTTTTTCATCAATGATGGCTGCCGCAAGAAAACTGTACTTAATGTAAAAAGAGATTATAAACAGGCTTTAGATGTAATTAAAGAGGAGGAATTAGAAATAAAAGAGGGTTATATACCGGTTAAAGTACCGGCTAATTCCGGTTTATGGTTGCGTCTGGAAAAATAAATATGATATGATCCTTTACAAAAAGTTCTTCTTTTGCACTCAGTCAGCGGAGGGATTGACAATATATATTCTTATAATGAGGATATCAATTTATCTGGATTTTTGTTAAATCCCCATAAGGTAAGGAAGACAAAAGTTGAATATAATATAATGGAGGTTTGTTAATATGACAAATTCTAAAAAGCCAAATGTTATTATTATGTATGCTGATGATCTGGGATATGGTGATCCTGGCTGTTATGGAGCCAGCAGTATCCCCACCCCAAATCTTGATCAATTAGCAGAACAAAGCCTCAAATTTACAGATGGTTATGCTCCTGCGGCCACCTGTACTCCCTCACGTTATAGTTTATTAACCGGAAATTATCCCTGGCGGAATGAAAATGCTCATATCCTGGCTGGTGATGCCCCTCTTATTATAGAGGAAGATGCTTATACCTTACCGGATATGTTTAAGGAAGCCGGTTATGATACAGGAATTGTGGGGAAATGGCATCTGGGGCTGGGAGAGGGAGACATAGACTGGAATGAAGAAATTAGACCCTGTCCTCTGGATATAGGTTTTGATTATTCCTATATTATGGCTGCTACCAATGATCGGGTGCCCTGTGTTTACATCAAGGGAAGAGAGGTAGAGGGCCTAAAAGAGGATGACCCGATTAAGGTTACATATGATAGAGATGAAAAGTTTTCAGGTATTCCGACTTATTATGAGGATTCGGAACTTCTGGACCTGAAGTCCAGTCACGGACATGATATGAGTATAATTAATGGTATTGGTCGAATTGGTTATATGAAGGGAGGAAAAGAAGCTATCTGGGATGATGAAGATATGGCTGAAGTGTTTTTAAATAAAGCTACTTCCTTTGTCGCTGAACACCAGGAAGAACCATTTTTCCTTTATTATGCTTTACACCAGCCCCATGTCCCGCGGGTTCCCGGAGAGAAGTTTAAAGGAAGTACTGAACATGGTCCCCGGGGAGATGTTATTGCTGAATTAGACTGGTGTGTGGGGCAAATGCTGAATAAATTAGGGGAATTGGGTTTAAAAGAAGACACAATTGTTATCTTCACCAGTGACAATGGTCCTGTTCTGGATGATGGGTATGAGGATCAGGCTGAAGAGTTAAAAGGAGATCATGCTCCGGCCGGTCCCTTACGTGGAGGAAAATATAGTTTATATGATGGAGGAGTAAGAGTGCCATTTATGGTTAGATGGCCGGATATGGTTGAACCTGGTGAATCATCTGCCCTTCTCGGTCAGGTTGATCTATTATGCTCACTGTCCTCATTAATTGATCAGCCTTTACCTGAAGAGGCAGCCCGGGACAGTTTTGATGTTAGTCCCGCTCTTTTGGGTGAGGATAATACGGGAAGAACTGAACTTGTAAATGAAGCCATTGGTGCTAAAGTAGCTTTACGCCAGGAGAACTGGGCTTATATTCCTCCCTATGATGGTCCGGCAGTTATGGATACAACAGGAATTGAAACCGGTAATTCATCAGAACCTCAGCTTTATAATCTGAATAAAGATATTGGCCAGAGGAATAATGCAGCTGATGAATTTCCAGATAAAGCAAAAAAAATGTCAGATCGTCTCCATGAGATATTGAATAGTGCAAGAACAAGGTCGAGATAAGGGAAGTATTACTCTAAAAATGAATTAATACCAAAAGGGGTATTGATATGGCAAATTTAAGAGATTTAATTAAAAATGATAAGATAAAAAATGTTCTTTTTATTCCGGTTGATGATTTAAGGCCTGAATTAGGATGTTATGGGAATGAAAATATAGTGACTCCCAATATAGATAAACTGGCAGAAGAAGGAATGGTATTTCAAAGAACGTATTGCCAGCAGGCGGTTTGTGGTCCTTCGAGGGCCAGTTTGTTAAGTGGTTGTCGTCCGGATACAATTGGAAATTATAAATATTATGTAAGACTCAGAGATCATTTACCTGAAGTTTTAAGTTTGCCTCAGCATTTCAAAAATAATGGATATGAGACTGTTTCGGTCGGTAAAGTGTATCATCAGCTTGATGATGATCCACAGGGGTGGAGCAAAACTCCCTATCGAGCTCAGGGAGACTGGAAAGGAAGGGGCTATTTGACAGACGAAGCAATAGAAAAAATAAAAAATGGTGCCAGTTTAGGTCCGGCGACAGAAGCTGCCGATGTTGAAGATGCTGCCTATCAAGATGGTCAAAATCTGTTATCAATGATAAAAGAGTTAAGAAGGTTACAGAATGAAAAATTCTTTCTGGCTGCCGGTTTTTCCAAACCTCATTTACCGTTTAATGCACCCCGAAAATACTGGGACTTATATAATCGAGAGGAAATTGATCTTGCTGATAATCCGTTTGTTCCGGAAGGAGTGACTGAATATTCTTTAACAAATTTTGAGGAATTGAGAAGTTATTTTGGAATTCCTGATCAGGGAGAAGTTTCTGAAGAAAAAGCCAGGGAATTAATTCATGGATATTATGCCTGTGTTAGTTATATAGATAATCTGATTGGAAAATTATTAAATGAACTAAAGAGACTGGGGCTTAGGGAAAATACCGTGATAATAATGTGGGGTGATCATGGATGGAAACTGGGGGAACATGCCTCGTGGAGTAAGCATACTAATTTTGAAATAGATACCAGAGTTCCTTTAATAGTAAGTGTTCCCGGCATGGAAAATAAAGGTTGTGAAACTAAGGCTCTAACAGAATTTGTGGATATTTATCCATCTCTCTGTGAATTATGTGGACTGGATATTCCTGAACATGCTGCCGGAAAAAGTTTTGTTCCTGTATTAGAAAAACCTGATCGGGATTGGAAACAGGCTGCTTACAGCCAGTATCCCAGAAAAGGTGGAGAAGTAATGGGCTACAGTGTTAAAACAGATGATAATTACAGATATACTGAATGGCAGGATTTTTCCTCAAGTGAAGTGTTAGCCAGGGAATTATATGATCACAACAATGATCCCCAGGAAAATGTTAATGTGGTAAAGAAAAAGAAATATGAAGAAATAGTTCAAAAATGTTCAAAAATAATCAAAGAAAAATTTAATTAAGTATAAACAGTAATAAACGGGAAAATTTAGAGTAAGGCCTGTTTATTATGGAGGAGTTAAAGGAGAGCTTTCTGATATTGTTGTAGTTTAATAACCTATAAATATTTAATTCAGGAGGGGCATATAATCCGGAAGGATATATTATGATAAATGAAAATTTCATTCAAGGCTGGAATATTCTATCTGATAGTTTTAATGATGCTGTTAAAGTAATTAAATTTGCCAATAATTATAATATCAATCAAATTCAACTTTCTCACCATATAGTTATGGATTTAAGGGATGTGAAAAATGAAAAAAATAGATCATTAGCAAATACTTTAACAAAAGTGGCTCATGAAAATGAAATTAATGAAGTTTTATTATGGGACCATACATTATATGAATTAGATTATTATCCCGATAAATTTAAATTATCCGGTAAAGATATAAAAAGTACTAATTCTAATCAACAACAAAAAATCAATTTAGATGATCCTCAGTTTTGGAATTGGGTGCAAAATGATTACAGAAAAATGCTTAATTTAGCTCCTGATATTGATGGATTGGTACTTACTTTTATAGAAACAGGTGCTAGAGCTGAAGATCAATTTTCTAAAAAAATGTCAAGTAAAGCTGAAAAACTGGCTAAAGTAGTAAATAAAGTGACTGAAGTGGTAGTAGATGAATTTAATTTAAATTTATATTTAAGAATATTTTCTTATACAAGAAGTGAATATAAATTTATCACAAAAAGTTTAGAAATGGTTAAAAATGACGATTTACCAGTTATGATGAAAGAAGCTCCTCATGATTTTTTTCTGACTCATCCAAATTCTAAGTATGCAGGGAAAATAAATCGACCAACTATTATAGAGTTTGATACAGCAGGTGAGTTCAATGGTCAGGGAATAATAGCTAATACCTGGCCTGAATATATTGAAAAAAGATGGAGTGATTATAAGAATAGGCCCAATATAAAAGGTTATGTAGCACGAACTGATAGGTTTAATAATACAAGGATCATTGGACAGCCTTCTGAAATCAATTTATATGCCTTAAAACAACTTATAGAAAATGAAAAAAATAATTCAGAAAATATATATGATGATTTCATTATTGATAAATACAGTAATAATGCTTTATCAGGTATAAAAGCTGCTTTTCAAAAATCATTCGACATAATTACTTCCTCCTTATATACTCTTGGGACTAATGTTGCTAATCATTCAGCAATGAATTTTGAACCTTATTCTTCAAGTTATGCCAGACATGTTTCCGGAAAATGGTTAGATAATCCCGAAGTGTTCGTTGAACATAATGTTAATGAAAAATTTCATTACTGGAAGGATATAATAGATCATATTGCTCCTCCTCATTTAAAAAGAAAAAAATATTTTAAAGAAGAGGCACCAGAGGTAGTTGAAAATGATTGGATTAATTATCAAAAAGAATTAATGAACTGGGAGTATTTTAATTATATTATTACAGAAAAAGAATATGGAGTTAAACTGGCTGAAAATGCTCTCGAAAATATAATTAAAACAAAACCGCAGTTAAATAATGATCAATATGTTTCCTTATTCCATTACTTTAACCGCACATTGTTAACTACAAAATTGTATAAAGATGTAGCTAAAGCATATTATGGCTATCGAATCTTTGCCCGGGGGAAAGAACATCGAAATCCTCAATTATTACCGGTTATTTGGGAGGGGTTGAATGGGATCAATAAAGTTAGTGAACAAATCAAAAATTATCCAGTTAAACCGCCTTCAGGACAGTGGAACTGGGTTTCTGATGCTCAAATGGCTGAAAATATATACAATAAAATTTTAAATGGCTGGAAAGAATATGATTATATCATAGTACCTGAACCTTATGATTATTAATAATTTTTTTAAAAAAATTAACTAATTCAAAAATTGGAGGGGCTAAGTTGTTAATCTTAGAAGCGAAGAATACTTTAACACCTTTGGAAATGAACAAAAGCGATAAAGTTGAATTTGAAAAAAAGAATGGAAAGAAAGTAGAAATTTTGCTGAAAGATACCAGAATTGATAAATTCGAACAGCCTGATAATGTATCGTGACCTGGATACTGAAACTTCTGAACATATTATTAAAAACACAGCTGATTAAGAAGAAAAAATAGTGAGGAGGTTATTTTGATTAAGGGAAAAATAAGTTCTGAAATTGATGATTCAAAAGATGTGCTAACAGCCTTCAAAAGGTTTTTAAACGAACTTGAAGACTGGATAATTGAATGTAAAAATGATTTAGCCCAATCACTTCCTAATGGTGTTCATGACCAGGCAAATTTCACCTTAAACTGGAAACCACATATTATATACAAAAATGATAATAGTACTCTGCGATATTTAAAGAAACTGCGGGATGAAATCAAAAATGATTTTGAAGAAAAACAGGAATGGTATCATGGTTACTGGAAAATGAATGAGGCCCATCACGGGACCGAACACTTTGAACTCTTTTTAGCACATTTATGGGAACTGGATCCCGGAGATGAAGAAACTGTTAAGCAAATGGTGGATGCAGCAGAGCATCTGGGCAACTGGAGTCAGGAAGTTCCGGACTGGTTTTTCTGGGAACAGGGGATATTTCATTCTTTTCATTTTGGT
>SL_8KL_010_SEDDRAFT_10000453_pt1 | contig 35770 bp, 32 predicted proteins | sample SodLakKL_010_SED_4_FD_11160 | JGI IMG/M metagenome (IMG submission 11160)
GCCATTTGACATCCGGAATGGATTTGGCCTCTTTTTCAAAAACCTCGATAAATGTGTGCCCGATAATCTTTCTTTTTTCCTCCGGGTCCTTGACCCCATGCAGCCGGGAAAGAAAAAGATCCTGGGCCTCTACGTGCTTCAAGTTCAAGTCGAAATATTTGGTCAGGCTCTCCACCACTTCCAGGGCTTCATTGTGCCGAAGCACCCCGTTGTCCACCAGGATACAGTGCAGACGTTTGCCTATGGCCTTGTGCAGCAAAACAGCCACCACTGTGGAATCTATGCCTCCGCTAAGCCCGCAGACCACCTGCTCGTCGTCCGGGATCATCTTCCGGATGTCATGAATGCAGTCCTGGATAAAGGAGGTCATGGACCAGTCCGGCACCAGAGCGGCAACCCTGAAGAGAAAATTGTGCAGAATGCGGTAGCCCTCTTCGGTGTGGGCCACTTCAGGGTGAAACTGCAGGCCGTAGATCTTTCTCCGGGCATTGCCCACGGCGGCGATTTCCACGCTGGATGTGCGCCCCAGCACTTCAAAACCCGGTGGAGGCTTAAGAACCGTGTCCCCGTGAGACATCCAGACAGTCAACCCTGCCTTGTCCCCAAGCCCCTCCCACAGGGGGCAGGCTTGGACGAATTCAAAGCTCGCCCTGCCGTACTCCCTGTTGCGGGCAGGCTCTACCTGGCCCCCGAAAAGATGGGCCATGAGCTGCATTCCGTAACAGATACCCAGGATGGGAAGACCCAGCTGGAAGATGCCCGGATCCACCCGGGGGGAGTCCTGTCCGGCCACGCTGGAAGGCCCGCCGGACAACACCAGGGCCGAGGGCTGCATGGCTTTTAAATCTTCCAGGCTTACGGTACAGGGATGAATCTCGGAGTATATCCCGGATTCCCTGATTCTTCTGGCAATCAACTGAGTATACTGTGAACCGAAATCCAGAATAATGACCTTGTTTTGAACTTGCATGCCCTTTATGCCTCATGAAGAATATTTTATGGCTGTCAACAGTCCTGCCGGCCCTCGGTTTCCCCCTTAATAGTTCTCTATACGGTAATTGGGGGCTTCCTTGGTGATTATTACATCATGCACGTGGCTTTCTCGGTATCCGGCCGGGGTCATGGTCAGAAACCGCCCCTTTTCATGCAACTCCTGAACCGTGGCGCATCCCAGATAGCCCATACCGGATTGCACGCCACCAATGAGCTGGTACACGGTATCCCCCACCGGCCCCTTAAACGGCACCCGCCCCACAATCCCTTCAGGTACAAGCTTGCTGCTTTTTTCCTGGAAATAGCGGTCGCTGCTTCCATCACGCATGGCGTCTATGGAACCCATGCCGCGGTAGATCTTGTAGGTACGGCCCTGGTAGAGAATGGTCTCTCCCGGGCTTTCCGTGGTCCCCGCCAGCATGCTGCCCATCATCACGGTATCGGCACCCGCCACCAGGGCCTTGATCACGTCCCCGGAGAACTTGACCCCGCCATCGGCAATTATACAGCATCCCTTTTCCCGACAGGCCCTGGTGCACTCCATGATGGCAGTCACCTGGGGCACTCCAACTCCTGCCACCACCCTGGTGGTGCAGATGGACCCCGGGCCGATGCCCACCTTTACTGCATCCACTCCGGCATCCGCCAGGGATTTTGCTCCTTCATAGGTGGCCACATTTCCCGCAATGAGTTGACAGTCCGGAAAGGAGGCCTTTATTTCCCTGATGCCGTGGATGATATTTCTGGAATGACCATGCGCCGAATCAAGAACTATAAAATCCGATCCGGCCTGAATAAGGGCCTCCACCCTGGCCATCTTGTCCTGACCTGTGCCTACGGCTGCTCCCACTCTGAGCCGGCCCATTTCGTCCTTGCAGGCATTGGGATATTTCTTGATCTTCTCAATATCCTTTATGGTGATAAGGCCTTTAAGCCTGCCTCCATTCTCCACCACCAGGAGCTTTTCAATCTTGTTCTTCTGCAGGATGTCCTTGGCTTCCAGCAGTGTCGTCCCCACCGGGACAGTGACAAGGTCACCGCTGGTCATGACCTGGTCCACACTGGTCCTGAGATCGCTTACAAAGCGTACGTCGCGGTTGGTGACAATGCCCACCAGCCGGCCTTCTTCCTCCACTGGCAGGCCGGAAATACGGTACTCGGTCATGAGGCGCAGAACTTTTTCCACGTCATCGCCCGGGTGTACAGTGACCGGGTCCACAATCATGCCGCTCTCGGATTTTTTTACCCGCTCCACCTCCTGGCGCTGTTCCTCGATACTCATATTTTTATGCACCACGCCTACCCCGCCGGAGCGGGCCATGGATATGGCCATCTCGGCTTCGGTCACCGTATCCATGGCTGCGCTGAGCAAAGGGATATTGAGTTCTATCTGCGGGGTAAGCCGGGTCTTGAGGCTGGTATCTTCCGGCAGGACCTCGGAATAGTCCGGCACCAGCAAAACATCGTCAAAGGTTAATCCCTGGCCCCATATCTTTTCCATGACCCCTCCAGTAAGTTTGTAAAGACTGACCTGTATCCGAAAAAAATTTACTCCTGTTACCGGCAATCTCCTGTCAATGTCAAACGTCTACGCACGGCCCTATGGAAAAGAAATCCCGGCGGAACAACGTAAGCACATGTCATATCCCTTCCCCCGGAGCAGGTGTCTCCAGTTCCTGGCGCACTCTTTCCAGTAGATCCGGGTGGTCCGGATCCAGTTCAATAATTTTTTCCAGATGCTCCCTCGCCTTTTCCGGTTCATCAAGATAGTACTTGTAAATGATGGCTAGGTTGAAGTGACCCTGGTGGTTTTCGGGGTTAAGCTCAAGAAGCCTGTCAAACTTCTCCCTGGCTTCGGCATGCCGCTGCATCTGAAACAGGGTAAACCCTGCCTGGTTCAGAGCCAGCTGGTTATCTGGATCTACATTCAAAGCCCTTCTCCAGAATGAAAGAGCCTTATCCCAGTCCTGGTTCTGCATAAAAAAGCTGGCCAGTTGGGTTATGGCCTCAATATTTTGAGGATTTTGCTCCACCTCCTGCATAAGCCCGGCTATACGCGCCATCATCTGCTGATCCTGTTGACGGGTCTGCGTTTCTTGAACCAGGGAAGGGGACTGGATTCTGTACCAGACCGAGGACACAAATATGACGGCCAGACCCAGAATTGCTAAGACAACAACCGCCCTTTGAATACTCGTGGATGATAAAAGGCCGCTACTCATGGTACATCACCTCCAGCTGCCTTATCTTTTTCTCAAGTTTTTTCTGGCCCATGGCCAGAAAAAAGAGATAGCCCCCGATGCCCAACCATACAACCACGTTGCTGGCAATGAGATATGTCATAAAAAAACCAACCTTTTGCTTGTTTATAGTAACCGGGCTTTTTCCGCGACCCTGCACGGAAAAAGAGGACCCTGCGAGACAAATTTAAAAAAAGAAAAAGATTTCATACAACCACCCCCAATCCTAATCCCTGTATGTATACAGATTCCACAGCCGTTCCTGCAGGTTCTTCTGCCTGAAGCGCATCAGGATCAGGGCCGCAGTCACCAGTCCCATGGCTATGACGCAGACCACTACAGTGGTCATCATTTCCGGTTCCAGACCGCCGCCCTCAGAGGCAAAAACCGCAGGATGAATGCTGCGCCACATGCGGGCCGACAAAAATACCAGGGGTACATTCAAAAAGGCCACCACACCAAGGACAGCAGCCACCATGCGCATCTTTCTCTGTCCTTCTATGGACTGGCGCAGCACGAGGTACCCGGCGTAAATAAACCACATGATAAGAGCTGTGGAGAGCCTGGGGTCCCATGTCCACCAAGTGTTCCATGATACCCTGGCCCAGAGAGAGCCCGTGGCCAGGGTCAGGGTACTGAGCAAAAGGCCTACCTCGGCTGCCGAAACCGCCAGCTGGTCCATGACCGGACTTTTGCGCACTAGAACTGCTATGCTGGCGCAAAAGACAATAAAAAAACTTATCAGTCCCCACCAGGCCACCGGCAGATGCAGGTAGAAAATCTTCTGCACCAGGCCCATGGTGGCCTCCACAGGCGCGTAAAACCAGATAAAATACTGCGCCAGGGCCATGGCTGCCCCGCCGGCCAGGGCCAGGGGACCCAGCAGGGATGAGATGGTGTCGCTGTTATTCATTTGTATATTTACTCACGGCTTTAAAAGTATCTTATCAATATTCTCCATAAATAAACGGAAAAAGAAGCAGGGCGGCTCCGGTAAACACGGCATTGAAAGCCAGTACCAGACCCATCCATGATCTCAGGTCATCTCCGGATCCATCCCCCAGAAAATAGGACCCCATGCTGATCCCGGCCAGCAGAACCGGTATGAGCAAGGGAAATATGACCACGCTTAAAAGGGAATCCCTGGCACTGTGTCCCTGGGACATGGCCCCCAGAAGCGATCCCACTGCTACCAGTCCCCAGTCCACCAGAAGAATGGAGCCGATGCCAACCGGCCAGGACACTATCTGGTCCTGTCCCAGGAAAACCACTATTGCCGGAAGAAAAACCGCCTGGGCCATTAACAGAAGCACTCCCCCGGCCAGGGCCTTGCCCATCCATATGTACTGTATGGGCATGGGCGCCAGCAACAGCCCTATCCTGGACTGGTTGGCCCCCTCGCAGCTGTAAAGGGTGTTGAACACCAGTATCACTGCAAAGCTGGTGGCCAGCCAGAAAATGGCCGCGGCAGCCTGCGGCGATACATCCTCCCCAACCGGGGTGGAAAGGCTGAAGACAAACACCAGGATAAGCCCCAGAAGCACCGGCTGAACAATGCCTGCTCCGTCGGCGAACACCAGCCGCAGATCCTTGGCCATGAGGGCCAGCGGTCTGGCTGTCACAGCCTGCTCTCCTGGCATCTGTCCCGGAAATCTTTTGCCGGGCCAAGGTAGGACTGCTTTTTATTATCAAGGTATAATACCTGGTCAGCCAGATCCAGGTCCTCCTCCAGGCTGTGGCTGACCCAGACCATGGAAGCACCCCTTTGCCTGGCCTTGGCAATTTCCTCTCTTAACATGCGCCGGGACTGGGCGTCCATGCCGGTGGCCGGCTCATCCAGAAAAATAAGCTCAGGCTCAAGCATGAGCACTCTGGCCAGACTTAGTCTCTGGGACATGCCCCTGGAAAATATGCGCGCGTTTTCATATGCAAAACTCCTGAGTCCCACCAGGGCCAGCAGGTCCAGGAGCTCTTCCTCGCTTTTGACCAGACTGTACATGCCGGCCCAGAACCGCAGGTTTTCCAGGGCGCTCAGCCCGGGATAGATAAAGGTATGATGCCCCAGATAAGCCGCCTTTACGCTGGATACGCCGGTGTGAACAGTTCCCCTCACCGGTCGGATCAACCCGGTCATAATATTAACCAGAGTGGTCTTGCCTGCCCCGTTGGGGCCCGCCAGAAGAAGAACCTGACCCTTTCCCAGGCTTAGACTGATATCTTTAAATACCAGCCGCTGGTCAAAAAAATGACTTACCCGGTCCAGCTCCAGGAGTATATTCTGATTGTCCTTTTCCTGCATGACGTAACTGCAATTAATCAAAATACAGGATTTTTAATTCTCCGGTGCTCTGACCCTGACCCTGCCCATTATCATAAAAATGGACAGGCACAGGATGATGCTGCCTATCCAGATCCAGTTCACCAGAGGATTGACACTGATTTTAAAGGTGACATTGAGTTCCTGGTCAAACCCCATGATGGTGGAATAAATCTCCTTGCCCAGGGAAAAGATGGTGGAGACCTCAGAGTAGGGCTGGTCGAAGTTGCGGTGCAGGGTGCGCTGGGGAAGCATGGTGCCCACTTCCTTGCCGTCCCGGGTCACGTCCAGCCTGGCCTCGTATATGGATACCCCGGGGTCGTGTTCTTCCCGGAAATCGGAATAGGTAACCTCAAATCCGCTGATCTCAGCGCTTTCACCCTGGCTCAGCCGTACCTGGATCTCCTCCTGGTACGGACCGGAAAAGGCAACCCCCAGGACAATCATGGCCACTCCGAAGTGGACCAGGTAAAGCCCCCAGCCTTTACGGCTGCGGCGCACCTCCCGCCTGGACAGGATATAAAAGATCATGGACACCATTCCTGCCGTGCCCGCCGAAGCCGCAACCAGGGGCATAAAATCGCGCATACCTCCGATCCAGAGACCGGCAACAGACACTGCAAAAACCAGAACCACCGCCAGCAGTCCCTGCATGTCCAGAATTCCCTGTCGCCAGTTGAACCAGGGGCAGACACACATGACCAGAGCCATGGCAGTAAAAAGGGGCAGGCAGACCCGGTTATAGAAATCCGGCCCCAGTCCCATGGGGTTTTCGGTCCAGATATTGGAAATGACCGGCCACATGGTCCCCATGGCCACTATCACGGCCAGGCCCAGAAAAATCCAGGAAACCACGACGAGAAGTCCCTGTTTGCTCCACAGGCTGTCCATGGCGCTTTTCTGCTTCTGCCCGGCCATGGCTACAAAAAGAGTAAGGGCCAAACCTGCCAGCATGAAAATAACCAGCGGACCCCCTACTCCCCGGCCGCCGAAAGTATGCAGGGATTCGATAACATCGCTGCGCACAAGGTAGGTGGCGAAAAAGCAGGTAAGCAGGGAAAGATTGATAAGTATCAGATTGGATCGGTGCAGTACATTTCTCTGCTTGCCTACTATGGCAGTATGCAGAAATGCCGTGCTTATAAGCCAGGGAATAAGGGAGGCGTTTTCCACCGGGTCCCAGGCCCAGTATCCGCCCCATCCCAGTTCCATATAGGCCCACCATCCGCCCAGAAGTATGGCTCCGCCGGTGAGCATGACCCAGGCAAAAAGCACCCAGTTGCGGCACTGGAAAATCCAGCTGCGCTGATCGCCGCTGAGCCACCCGGCCAGAGCCAGGCAGGCCGGGATGGTAAATCCGGCATAGCCCAGAAAGGTCATGGGCGGATGAAATATCATGCCCACGTTCTGCAAAAGCGGGTTCAGCCCGCTCCCGCCCATGGGCTGGATATCATAGACGATAAAGGGATTGCTGGGTCCGGTAAGCAAAAGCAGTAAAAAACCCTGGACAATAAACATCATTCCCCAGAACCAGGCCTTGGTGTCCCTGGCCAGTGACTTGTACACTGGAGACAAAAGCCAGATACCGGCCATGATGACCACCACCCACAGCCAGAAGAGAAGAGATCCTTCCTGACCGGCCCAGAAAGCTGAAACCTGATAATGCATGGGCAGAAACTCATCTGAGTTTCTGTAAACATAAGAGTATGTAAAATCACGGGTGACAAAAGCCCAGAGAAGTACAAGGGAACTTAGGGTAACCAGACCCGTAACAGCTGCCTGCCCCCGTTCCAGCCAGGACACGATCTTTATATCCTCTCCAGTACTTCTGGTGCGCCATAATCCTGCAAAAGCAGCTCCAGCCAGGAGAATCATGATGATAAGCGACGTCAGCAGTGCGAAAAAGCCCAGATAGTGCATGAGAAAATCCTACTGTTTCAGGGTTGATTAATCCAAAAATAAAGGCCCGCCCCGGGATGCAGGCAGAGCCTTTGTGGGTTCATCTGTTGAAAAGGAGAAAGCCGTTATTGTTTACTCTCGTATCGGGACGGACACTGGGTCATGAGGTCGTGGGCCATGAAAATTCCTTCCTCGGGCCTGGCCTGACCCTCGACAATAACCCCGGCTCCAGGTCTGAAAGCATCGGGAACCGCTCCCGCATACCTTACCCGGATGACCTTGTCCTTGTCATCCTTATCCTGGAGCATGAAGGTCACCCCCAGGGCATCACTGTCTCTTTCAAGTTCTTCCTCTGCCACCTTGCCGAAAAGCCTGGCCCTGTCCAGCTTGTCCTGGTCCATGGCCAGGGCCTCGGAGACCTCCAGAAAATAGGTGCTGCTCTGGGTTACACTGGTAACCACCAGATATCCCACTCCGGAAAAGATCAGCAAAAAGGCTGCAAGATACATGAATTTTGATTTTTTTTGTGTGGACATACAGAAGTCCTCCTGTAAAACGTGTTCCAGGCAGGGTGACAAGCCCTCGAAAATGATCCTGCAGGCTTACTGCAGGCGATGCTGTCAACAGTTCATAAGAATAATACACCTTCTTTGTTCAGCATTCAAGCACAAATAAATTCTATGCACTGTCTAAGTGCGGATACATATCTGCTCCAGGGTGCTGCCTGCGCCAGTCCCGAACCTGGAAAGTTTATTTTATTTTAATATATTAGGATTAAGCACATTTTGTGCCAGTTCTTGCTTCTGATAACCGTGGTCGGTGTCATCCGGTACCCTTTTGAGACCCCCCTGAGCTGCTTTGATTTCTAAGCTCCGCCCTGCTCTGCCTGGCCAGTTCGCGCATATCCACCACCTCATCTGTCTCGTCAACTATTTCCTTGCCCAGAATCTCTTCCATGACATCCTCCAGGGTGACCAGTCCGGCAATACCGCCATATTCATCCAGAACCATGAAAAGATGTACCCTGGAATTGAGGCACTTTATGAGCAGGCGGTCCAGGCTCATGGTTTCCACCACGAAGTCCACCCGACGCATAAGGTCTTCCAGCCGGATATGATCCTGGTCCCTGGCCAGAGCATCCAGAATCTGGCTGCGGTTGACAATTCCCACAACATCCTCGGGATCATCCCCTTCGTAAACAGGTATGCGGCTGTGGGGCCAGAAGGTCCTGTACTCCCTGGCTTCAGACACAGTCATTTTCGCCGGCAGGGAAAAGATAACCATCCTGGGGGTCATGATTTCCCTGACCATCTTTTTGTCCAGGGAAAGGATATTCTGGATGGTCAGTTCCTCATAAGGCTTGATGACCCCGGAGCGTCTGGTAAGGCTGATCATGGCAAGCAGATCCTCCTCAGAGGTTGTCGGCCCGGGTTTTTTTCTTTCAATAAAGACCACCAGGTACCTGCATATCACTATTATGGGCTTTAGCACCCACACCAGGGCCACCAGAGGCTTGGCCAGAGCAGGAGCCACCCTCCTGTTGAACACCACGCCCATGGTTTTGGGGATTATCTCTGAAAATATAAGTATTGTCAGGGTAAAGACAATGGAAAAATAGATAAGATTGTGCGCCCCGAACACACTGGCCGCAGCTGCCCCGGCTATGGCCGCGCCCGCTGTGTTGGCCAGGGTGTTCAGGGTCAAAATGGCGGTAATGGGCTGGTCGATTCTGGAGCGCAGGGCGTACAAAAGCTGCCCGCTTTTTTTCTTTTCCTTCTTAAGCCGTTCTATAAAGCTCCAGGGTACGGAGTAAAGCGCAGCCTCGGCAACGGAACAAAATGCGGATACAACCACCGCAAGGGAAAAGGCAATGATTAGTTCCCACATAGATTATCAGCAGCTAACAGAAGGCTGCACTGGAAGCAAGCACAACCTGATCAAAACCTGAAAACATTCGCCACCAGAACTAACCTTGCCTTGCGGTTACCGAGTTGCCGGCCACCCAGCCGGTGGAAAAAGCCGCCTGGAGGTTGAAGCCGCCAGTGCCAGCGTCAACGTCTAAAACCTCGCCTGCAAAGTAGAGGCCCTGGACTTTTCTGGACTGCATGGTCCTGGGATCCACTTCTGAAAGCTTTATTCCTCCGGAAGTGATTATGGCCTCATTGAAAGACCGGTACCCGGTGATGTCCATACAGAGCTCCTTACACCACATACGCAGAGCCTTCTGTTCACTGGCGGAAAGATCACTGCCCGGTTTGTCCGGATCAATATCGGAATTCTTTAGAAAAACGGGGATCATTTTTATGGGCAGAAATTCCTTGAGCAGATTGGATATCTTTTTTCTGCCCCGGGCATGCATCCGGCTGGATATCCGGGATTTCAAGGCGGTGTGACTCACTGCAGGTTTCAGGTCAATGACCAGCTTGACTTCCAGATTCCGGCTCAAGGCCCGGACCACATCTTTGCTCAGGGAAAGGACAATGGGGCCGGATACCCCGAAATGGGTAAAAAGCATTTCCCCGAAATCTTCCACCTGCTTTTTTCCCTGGACATAGATCCCGGCCCGCACGTTTCTAAGGCTTAAGCCCTGCATCATCGGGGCGGTGTCCCCTTTTGTCTCCAGGGGGACCAGACCTGGATAGACCGGGACAATTTCATGCCCTAGAGCCCTGGCCAGAGCGTAGCCGTCCCCAGTGGACCCGGTAGCCGGGTAAGACGCTCCGCCTGTGGCAATGACGATATTCTCGCCTCGAAAAAACTCTTCTGTTGTACCATGCTTGTCCGTCACCACCCCGCGGACCCGGCCCTTTTCTGCAACAATCTGTCTTACTGCCTTAGCAGTCTTTATTTTTACCCCGGCCTCTTTCACCCAGCCAACCAGGGCTCGTACCACGTCAGAAGCCTGCTGGGTGCGTGGAAACACTCTGCCCCCTCTTTCTTCCTCGGTCTCAAGTCCCAGCGAGTTGAAAAAAGAAACCAGATCCCGGCTGGAGAAACGGCCCAGGGCAAAACGCATAAATTTTGCCCCGTGGCCAAAGGTACGCAGGAAATCATCATTTGCAGCGGTATTGGTAAGATTGCAGCGCCCCTTGCCGGTAATGCCCAGTTTCCTGGCCGGCAGGTGCTTTTTTTCCAGAAGAATCACCTGCAGCCCTCTCGTCGCCGCCTGCCCGGCGGCCATAAGACCGGCAGGCCCCCCGCCCACTACGATTACTTCCTGGCGAGAGTCTGCTTGCGCCATCAGATCCTGGGCTGAAAAAAAGAGTCTCTGCGCACCGGGTTCATCCCTGCAGCCCGTATATGATGCCTTAGCTGATCAACTCCCAGGCCTGTGGGTGTATCCGCACCTGCGGCGTGGCCCACCTTTTCCTCGACAATGGTCCCGTCAAAATCATCAGCTCCGTACCAGAGTCCAAGCTGGGCGGCCTTTATGCCGCAAAAGGCCCAGTAAGCCTTGATATGTGCGATATTGTCCAGAAAGATGCGGGAGATGGACCACATTTTAACCAGGTCCACACCGTCCGGTCCGGAAGCCTGCAATTCATTTCTGCCCGGCTGATAAGGCAGAGGGATAAAGCACAGAAATCCGCCGCTTCTGTCCTGCAGATCGCGCAGGGCCTGCAGATGATCCAGGCGATCCGTCCAGGACTCCACGTGACCGAAAAGAAGGGTGCAGTTGGTGGGTATATTCAGGCTGTGGGCCAGCTCATGCACCTTGAGCCACTCTTCCCCGGAAAGCTTTTCCGGGCAGAGCTCTCTGCGCAGCTGCGGGGAAAAGACCTCTGCTCCGCCGCCGGGCAGGGCATCCAGTCCGGCCTGCACGAACTCGGTCAAGACCTGTTCTCTCGTCTTTTCATACTGCCCGGCCAGATAGGCTATTTCCACTGCGGTAAAGGCCTTGATGTGCACTTCCGGGCGGATCTCCTTGATGGCCGTGAGCATCTCCAGGTAATAGTCATAAGGAAGGTCCGGATTCAGGCCTCCCACCACATGGATCTCGTCAATGGGCTCGTGCAGCCGGCTCTTGATTGCTTCACGCACCTGGTCCACGCTCATGACGTAAGCGCCTTCTTCCCCTGCCCTTTTGCTGTAGGCACAGAACCGGCAGGCATTGCTGCAGATATTGGTATAGTTCAGGTGCTGGTTGTATACGAAAAAGGCCTGATCCCCGAACATCCTGGTCCGCACCTTCAGAGCAGCCTGACCCAGTTGGTGCAAACCGGCGGACCGGACCAGGAAAAGGGCATCTTCCCGGCTGATACGCCCGCCTTCATGTACCCGGCTTAAAATGTTCTCCAGATCACTCATAGGTAAAAATCCACCTGGGCCCCAGGATATTGTCCCCCAGGGAGAATTCGCTTAAGATCCTGCGCAGGATGGAGATCTTTTCCTCGGGTCCTTCCAGCTGCTTGGCGTCCCTGGGCAGCTGGACCTTTTCACAGAGTATATCCAGGGCCTCGCTTCTGCCCCCCAGCTCATCCACCAGCCCAGCCTCCAGGGCCTGCCTTCCGGTCATGGCCCGACCGTCAGCCAGATCAAAAACCCTTTGCTCGTCCATGCCCCTGGCCAGGGCCACGTCCTGCACAAACTGTTCGTGCATATCATCCACCAGGCCCTGAAAGTATTCTCTCTCCTCGTCGGTCATGGGCCGGGATACTGTCCCGGCATCCTTGAAATCGCCGCTGTAGACCCCCTGGTCCTCGATACCCAGCTTTTGCAGAAGCTCCTGGATATTGGTCAGGGTGACCTTGACCCCGATGCTGGCGGTCAGTGTTCCCGGATTGGCCACTATCAACCCGGCCGGACTGGCTGCGTAGTATCCCCCCGAGGCAGCCACGGAGCTGAGGGAAGCCACCACCGGCTTCTTTTGGGCCAGGCTCTTTACAGCCCTGAAGACCTCCTGGGACGGAGCCACCACTCCCCCGGGAGAGTTGACTCTCAAAAGAACCCCTTTTACGGAATCGTTTTCTTCCAGTTCCTGTATCCAGTCCACAATATCCCTGGAGTCAGTAATAAGCCCGCTGACGTTCACCACCCCGATCTTGGGCTGGGTCCTTAATTTTGGCCCGTCAAAAAACAGATAATTAAAAACGGCCATGGCCAGCATGAATGCGACCACGGCCGTAATTATGAGCAGGAAACCAAAAATCAGCGGATGTCTCTGGCTGAATTTAGTCTTGCTTGTCTCCATCCCCTTCTTCCAGTTTCTGTCGGATTAAATCGCCCAGGTTGCTCCCCGGAGCCGCGCTGCCGTTTTTGCTTCGCTGATCAACAGGAGCGCTTTTTTTCTCCTCCTCTTCCAGGTGCTGCTTGACGGAGAGGCCCAGCCTTCGCTCGTCGGCACTGACATGGATGACCTTGGCCTGGATTTCCTGGCCTTCGGAAAAGAACTCCTTGGGGTTCTTGATTTTCTTGCGGCTCATCTCGGAAACGTGCACCAGGCCCTCGATACCTTCCTCCACCTCAACAAAGAGGCCGAAATCGGTAATATTGGTGATCTTGCCCCTTACAGTGGTACCCACGGGGTAATGTCTGGGCACCTCGGCCCAGGGATCCTCGGTAAGTTGCTTGATGCCCAGGGTGAACTTCTCACTTTCCTTGTCCACAGTAAGCACCTTGGCCCGGACCATGTCCCCGTTCTTGAAAAGCTCTGAAGGGTGGCGCACCTTTTTGGTCCAGGACATGTCCGAGACATGGATAAGCCCGTCTATGCCGTCCTCGATACCGATAAACAGGCCGAACTCGGTGATGTTCTTCACCGGTGCCTCCAGGATGGTCCCTTCGGGATACTTTTCCGCAACCACATCCCAGGGGTTGGGGCTGACCTGTTTCATCCCCAGGGAGATGCGCTTGCGTTCCGAATCTATTCCCAGGACCACCACTTCCACTTCGTCTCCGGATTTGACCAGTTGAGAAGGGTGCCTGAGCTTCCTTGTCCAGGACATCTCGGAGATGTGCACCAGGCCTTCCACCCCGTCAGCCAGTTCCACAAAAGCCCCATAGTCAGCCAGATTGGTGACCTTCCCGGTCATTCTGGTGCCTTCGGGATATTTCTCCTCAATGTTTTCCCAGGGATCGCTTATAAGCTGCTTAAGCCCCAGGGAAACCTTTTTTTCATCCGCATCAAAGCCCAGCACCTTGAGCTCCAGGTCATCCCCCAGTTGAACCATTTCTTTGGGATGGCGTATCCTTTTCCAGGACATGTCGGTTATATGCAGCAGGCCGTCCAGTCCTCCCAGGTCAATGAAGACTCCATATTCGGTGATGTTTTTGACCTTGCCCTGAACCACCTGGCCTTCCTCAATGGTATCCAGCAGTTCCTGGCGCATGTTTTCGCGTTCTTCTTCCAGAAGTACCCGACGGGAAATGATCACATTGCTGCGTCTGCGGTTGATTTTGAGGATGCGAAAATCCATCTCCTGGCCTACCAGGGCGTCCATGTCCGGTACAGGACGAAGGTCTACATGGGAACCCGGCAGAAAAGCCTCCAGGCCTTCAAGATCCACATTGTAGCCGCCTTTGATCCTTTTGATGATTTTGCCCTGGATGGTGGTCTGATTGTCCATGATGTCCTGCAGATCATCCAGAAGCTTCACCCGCCTGGCCTTCTCCCGGGACAGGGATATAGCACCCTCGTTTTCATCCTTCTGGGTGACAAAGACGTCCACCTTGTCGCCTTCTTTCACGGTCAGATTGCCTTCCGCGTCCTGAAACTCGGAAGCAGGAATCTGTCCCTCGGACTTGAAGTTGACATCCACAAGGACATAGTCCTTTTCCACTTTAACCACTTCTCCGGTGACGATACTTCCTTCCTGAACCTCGCCGAAATCCGCGTTTAGATAGTCCTCCAGCGCGGATTCAAAGCTTACATCGGTTTCAAAGTTTTCCTGCGGATCTGTGGTTTCGTTTGTGTTTTGCATATAACTCCCCCTAACACACTTGGTAAATTTGCTGCTGCTTAGCAGATCGCGGAAATATTGACAATAAAAATAATGCACTTTTAGAAAATTTAATGCAGTTCTTATCTGGTCCTGCCCACTCAAACCAGGGCTTCCAGGTCATAGTCATGACTGGAAATGATCTCGGCGCGCACCATTTTACCCGGCCTTACTCCGGGTCCGCTTATGTAGGTCAGGCCATCTACCTCGGGGGCCTGAAACCAGGTCCGGCCGGTATATAGCCCCGGCCACTCCGGATGGAGGGCATCAACCATTATATCCAGGCTCTCTTGCACAAAGCTCTGCAGATACTCCCGGCTGATCTTCTTTTGCTCCTGCATGATGATCCTGCGACGCTCATTTTTCAGCTCATCCGGAACCTGCCCGCTAAAACCGGCCGCCCTGGTTCCTTCCTCGGGGTAAAATGGAAATACCCCCAGATGCTGCACTCTGGCCTGGCGGACAAACTCCAGCAGGGCCTGAAAGTGCCATTCTTTTTCTCCAGGATAGCCGGTTATCAAAGTGCTCCTGATGGCTGCCCCGGGAAAATAATTTCTTATACGCCGGAGTACTTCCAGAGGATCATGCTGAAAGGGACGCCCCATTTTTTTAAGTATTTCCGGGTGGGCGTGCTGCAGGGGGACGTCAAAATAGGGCACAAAAGGAGGACCCAGCTCAGCCAGCCTGGCCAGAAGCCTCTCGTTCAGGCCGGAAGGATACAGATACATGATCCTTATTCTTAAAAGCCCCTCAAGCACTGCAAGCTTTTCGGCCAGACGGGCCAGTCCCTGCCTGTAACCCAGGTCGCGTCCGTAAGCAGTGCTGTCCTGGGATACCAGCACAAGTTCAAGTGCACCCTGGTCTATGAGGTGCTCTGCTTCCCGGAGTACTTCCGGCTCAGGCCTGGAACGCAGTCTGCCCCTGATGGAAGGAATGGTGCAGAAGGCACAGCGGTTGTTGCACCCTTCGCTGATCTTGAGATAGGCATACCCTGTAAAAGGCCCTGGTCTTGAGGCCGGGGATTCTTTGTCAACCGGGCAGCCCAGCATGTGCAGGATTCTGCCCGGCAGATCAGCCTGCTTAGCTATAGGCACAAACATGTCCGCCTCCGGGATTTCCCGGCCAAGCCCGGACCCGTACCTGGACACCAGGCAACCAGTGACCACCAGAAGCGGCCTGGGGCTTAAGGACTCAATGTCTTTGGCCACCTCAAAAATTGTTTCCAGGGACTCTTCCACCGCCGAGCGGATGAAAGCGCAGGTGTTGATTAAAACCACATCAGACTCTCCTGGTTCAGCCACAGGGTAAAAATGCTCTTTTAGTCCACTGAGGATGTTTTCTGTATCCACCGTATTTTTGGGACACCCCAGACTGTGAGTGTACACTTTGATCATATTTTCTCCTGGTCCTCGGTAACCGTACTCATAAAGCCAGACTCCGGCAAAATCTGATTTTTTCGGTCTTTTTTTTGGGGCAAGGATTATTATCCGGTTGCCACGGGGCATCTGCTCTGGACTGCCAGGTGGATGTTTCCTTGCACAATCGGGGCAAATGATCTAAAATTTTTCCGGTTCTTGACGCAGAACCCGCCGCACCGCATCTTCGGTCATTATCCGTCAAACCAGGAACCCCAGGGTGCCCCACATGAACTGGATACACAAGGACCTGTTGGACATTGAATCCCTTTCCCCTGATGAAGTCAGGCACGTATTCGATACTTCCACCAGATTCATGGAGATCAATTCCCGCAGTATAAAAAAGGTGCCCATACTCAAGGGTAAAAGCGTGGTCCTTTTTTTTGCCGAGCCTTCCACCCGGACTAAGACCTCCTTTGACATGGCAGCCAAGCGCCTGTCAGCGGACAGCTTCTCCCTGGCAGCCACAGGCAGCAGCCTGAGCAAGGGCGAAAGCCTGAAAGACACGGTGCTCACCCTGCAGGCCATGAAACCCGATGCCCTGGTCCTCAGGCACTCCCTGAGCGGAGCAGCCGGTTTTATTGCCTCGCACCTGGATTGCAGCGTTCTCAATGCCGGTGACGGCTGGCACGCCCACCCCACTCAGGCCCTGCTGGACGGATTCACCCTTTTTAATCACTGGCAGAGCTTCCAGGGCAAACAGGTCCTGATCCTTGGAGACATCGCCCACAGCCGGGTGGCCAGATCCGATGTGCAGCTTTTGAGCATGCTGGGATGTCGCATCAGAGTCTGTGCTCCGCGCACTCTGCTGCCCAGGGGGATACACAACTGGCCCGTGGAGGTGTACTCCAGCCTGGATCCGGCCTGCCTGGACGTGGACGCCATCATCAGCCTGCGCCTGCAGCTGGAGCGCCAGGAGGCAGGTCTTCTCCCGGACCTTCGCGAATACTCATCACGCTTCTGCCTGCAGCCAGGGCACATACAGAAAGCGGCTTCAGGGGTAAAAATCATGCATCCCGGACCCATAAACCGCGGCGTGGAGATATCCTCGAGCCTGGCCGACTGCGGGGACAGCCTTATCCTGGAGCAGGTCAGCTCCGGGGTGGCCGTACGCATGGCCCTTCTTTATCTGTACCTGACCCGGAGCAAGCCCGGGCAGGAAATCCCGGAGGAATAAAACCCATGGAATACACCCGCGTCTGCAATGCAATTCTAAACGGCACCGCAGGCACTCTGCTTCTGCATGAGGGCCTGGTGCAGGAGTTTATTCCAGGCGGCATCCCTGTTGAGAGCACACCCGGCAGGGACCTGGAATTTGACGCCCGGAACTGCCATTTACTGCCCTCCCTCATAGATATCCACGTCCACCTGCGCGATCCGGGACAGGAATACAAGGAAGACATTGCCTCGGGGCTGGCTGCAGCAGCATCCGGAGGATTCGGGCGGGTCCTGGCTATGGCCAACACTGATCCGGTAAACGATAATGCCGGCATTACCGGGTACATGCTGCAAAAAGGCCGCGAGCATCATCCCCACGGGCCGTTTTTGCATCCTGTAGGAGCTTTAACCCGGGGGCTCAAGGGAAAGGATCTGGCCCCCCTGGCCGAGCTGGCTCAGGCCGGATGCAGGGCTTTCTCCAACGACGGACTCCCGGTACAGGACAATGAACTCTTTCGCAGAGCCGTGGAATATGCATCGGACCTGGATCTAAAGGTCATTGACCATTGCGAGGACAGCTTTCTAAGCGTCGGCGGAGTCATGAACGAGGGAAGAATGTCCGACTACCTGGGACTCAAAGGCATCCCGGACGTGGCTGAAAGCCTGCAGGTCAGCCGGGACATACTGCTGGCGGCATACCTGAACATACCCATCCATCTGGCCCACATAAGCTGCGCATCCTCGGTAGAGCTCATTTACCAGGCCAAGCAGAAATCCATCCCCATAAGCGCCGAGACCTGCCCGCACTACCTGCATTGGAGTGAAGAACTGGTGGGCGGTTACAATACTCTGGCCAGGGTCAACCCGCCCCTGCGTACCAGAGACGATGTCCTGGCCCTGCGTCAGGCGGTGCGGGAAAAAGTCATCGACGCAGTCGCCTCGGATCATGCCCCGCATGCGGACTTTGAAAAAGAGGTTCCTTTTGCCGGGGCTCCCAACGGCATCTCCGGCCTGGACACCTGTTTGTCCCTGGTACTGGACCTGGTCCGCGAAAATGTTTTGACCCTGCAGGATGTGATCAGGCTCATGGCCACCTCTCCAGGCGAACTCTTCCGCCTGCCCGTGTGCAGCTTCGCCCCCGGCGACCCGGCGGACTTTACCCTGGTGGACCTGGAAAAAAAGTGGGTACCAAGCCCGGAGACCATGCTCTCCAAAGGCACCAACACCCCCTGCCTGGGACAGACTCTGCAGGGCAGGGTCATGGTGCATTTTATCGGGGGGGTGCCGGTAATAAACCGGCTATTGAGTCAGCCATAGCTGTCGGACACATCCGACCTGTCCGACAAGTCTGACCTGTCCGACAAGTCCAAAAAACCCTGACCCCTCTACCCCCTGATAATCCTGTGGGGCGCACTGAATACATTCACCCGTCCCGGGCGCACGTAGCACCCAAGGGTAAGGCCCGACCTGCGGGCGATGTCCAGACCCAGTGAAGATGGCGCGGTCCGGGACAAAACCACCGGAACTCCCATGCGGGCGCATTTAAGCACCATGTCCGAGGTGAGTCTGCCAGTGGTGTAGACGGCTCCAGCCGGGGAGAACCGTCCCAGCAGGATGGCTCCCATGAGCTTGTCCACCGCGTTGTGCCGGCCTACATCCTCGTAGCAGACCTGGAAACCGCCGCCGCTTGAATATCCGCAGCCGTGCACGCAATGGGTGTCCTGGGACAGCGATGACCAGGCAAGAGTTTTTTTGATGAGCTCTGCCACCTCATCAAAAGAGATACAGAAGTCTGCAGGTTCTGGATAATCCTCATGCAGCAGCCTCCTGGCTATTTTGCCGGTGCCTCCGCACCCCGAGGTGGTGATCATCTCGTCATCCGGCCTGGAGACTACCTGGGCGTATACATTGACCCGGCCCTGCTCGCAGACCTCAATGTCGAATATCTTGTCTCCGGGCTCAATAAGTCCCTGTCCGAAGAGGTAGCCCACAGCCAGTTCTTCCAGATCCCTGGCCATGACCATGGCCGTGCCCACGGGCTCGTCATTTAAAAAGATACCCACCGGCTTTTCTTCCAGGACCAGTTCCCGGAGCCGGCTGTCCCCTCCAGGAGTCAGCAGGTCCGTAGTGCATTCCACTGTAACCATTACATTTTAAGCCTTTATAGAATTTTTGCCGTTTATCAGCCCGTGCTCAGGCCCCAGGCTATACCAGAGCCTGCTCCAGGTCGGCCAGAATGTCATCAATATGCTCCAGACCCACGGACAGACGGATAAAGTCAGGGCTGACTCCGGCGCTTTTCTGCTCCTGTTCCGTGAGCTGAGAGTGGGTCGTGGAGGCCGGATGAATGGCCAGGCTGCGGGCATCGCCGATATTGGCCAGATGACTGAAAAGCTGCAGTCTGTCAATAAAGCTGCGACCGGCTTCCAGGCCACCCTTAATTCCAAACCCCACCAGCGCCCCGAAGCCGCCGTGCAGATACCTGCCTGCCTGTTCATGGGTGGGATGCCCCTTCAGTCCCGGGTACAACACCCAGGATACAGCTGGATGATCCTGCAGATACCTGGCCACGGACATGGCATTCTGACTGTGCCTTTCCATGCGCATTCCCAGTGTTTCTATGCCCTGCAGGATCAGAAAACTGTTAAACGGGGAGATGCAGGCACCAGTATCCCGAAGCAGCACGGTCCTGGCCCGGATGATATATGCGGCTCTGCCCACGGCCTCGGACCAGACCACCCCGCCATAGGACGGATCAGGCTCTGTGAACATGTAAAACCTGTCCGAGGCTTTCCAGTTGAAGTTGCCGCTGTCCACTATGATCCCGCCTATGGAATTGCCGTGTCCGCCGCAGAACTTGGTCAGGGAATGAACCACTATATCCGCTCCGGACTCAAAAGGCCTGCAGAGTACAGGAGTAGGTACGGTATTGTCCACTATAAGCGGCACCCCGGCCTGGTGGGCAGTTTCAGACAGTTCTGCCAGATCCGGGGTGTCCAGGCCTGGATTGCCTATGGTCTCCACAAACATGCATTTGGTTTTGTCTGTCACTGCTCTGGCAAAGGACTGCGGGGAGGTTGCATCCACAAAGGTGGTTTTGATCCCGTAGCGGGGCAGGGTATGATGGAAAAGATTATAGGTGCCGCCGTAAAGGCTGGAGGCCGACACTATGTGGTCTCCGCTCTCGCAGATGTTCATCACCGCATAGGTGATGGCCGAGGACCCCGAACTGGTGGCCACCGCACCTACGCCACCTTCCAGGAGGGCCATTCTTTTCTCCAGGACGTCTGTGGTGGGGTTCATGATCCTGGTGTAGATATTTCCCGTGGCTTCTGGGGCGAAATCATCCGGCCTTAAGCCCTCGGTGTCAAGGTTGAGTCTGGGGGCCCACACTTCAGGCTTCAGGCTGAACAGCGAAGCAGCGTCCTGACTGTCGGAAAAAACAAAACTGGTGCTTTGATATATGGGCACCGCCCTGCTGCGGGTAGCCACATCAGGGGTATGGCCGCCATGTAGAGAAATGGTCTCCGGTTTCCAGTCTTTCGGGGGCATGAATTGACTCCTTTTTGGCTTTGATTATCTGGCTTGTTGTGCTGAGAGAGTTTTAGCAAGCACTGCTTATTGCTTGACAGTTCCGTGTTCTTTACAGAATATGCTTTCTTTTTGATCTTCTTGTAACTATTCACCAGGGTCCGAGGACTTCGCAAACAGGACGTAAAAACTCACTCCAAGGAAGCGTAAATCAAAACCTATACACGAGTTTTTAAGCCAGAATAACTTATATAACCTGCTCTAAATCAAGTTCGGAGTGTTACGGTTTTGATTAACGCTTCCTACGTCGTTCAGACAGTTTACGCCCAGTTTGCAAAGCCCCCGGACCCTGAATATCAGCGGTGCACATAGATTGACCAATTTTATCAGATGGTGAATAGTTACATCTTCTTTAGAATAAGTAACCTTTTTTAACTAAAATTGCAAAAAAATCCCAGCCAGTATGGTCGCGCTGCCAATCATTTGGCCCGGAAAAAAATAACTGCCTGGTCATGTTCTTACCTTGCCCCGACAGCTGGAATGTATATTTGATTTTTAGGCTTCACCTCTGTAATCTATATTGCTTTCGCCCGCGCCTGCAAGAGTTATCTTCAAGTCCGGGCTGCACGGACAATCTCCTGGAGTGTATAATGCTGCCTCCATCTGAGATAATATTTTGTTTGGCAGGCAGGTACCGGACTTTTTTCAATAGCCGGCCCAAGATAAATTATATTCAAAACACAGGCTCAACTTTGATAATAACTTACTGGAGTGTTCATGAGCCGGGGAAGTGAAATACCGGATACCAGCGTAGGCCTGGTTGAGACTCAAAACATTACCTTCAAAGGGGCTGAGTGGGTGCTGCAGCTGGAATCCGGCAAGACTTTGCACCCGGTGACAGTGGCCTATGAAACCTACGGCCGGCTTTCCCCGGAGAGGGACAACGCCATACTGGTCTGCCATGCCCTGTCGGGAGACGCCCATGCAGCAGGCTACCACACCGGCGAAACCGGGGAGAAGCCCGGCTGGTGGGAGGTGCTCATTGGACCGGGCAAGCCCCTGGACACGGACCGCTATTTTATTATCTGCAGTAATTTCCTGGGAGGGTGCAAGGGTACCACAGGCCCGGCCGACATTGATCCGGCCACAGGCAGGCCGTACGGTCTCAACTTCCCCTTTTACACTGTCCGGGACATGGTTCAGGTCCAGAAATGGCTGGTGGACTACCTGGGAATAAAAAGGCTTATGGCGGTCATCGGAGGGTCCCTTGGCGGAATGCAGGTGTTGCAGTGGGCCATAAGCTATCCCGAAAAGGTCATGGGAGCAATCCCCATAGCCACCACCGCCCGCATGTCCCCGCAGGCCATAGCCTTCAACGAGGTGGCCAGGCAGGCCATTATGAGCGATCCATCCTGGAATTACGGGCTGTATAAGCCTGATCAGCAGCCGGAAAGCGGTCTGGCTTTGGCCAGGATGATCGCCCACATCACTTATCTCTCGGAAAACGCCATGTTGCGCAAATTTTCCCGGCGCATGATCAATGGCACTGAGCGGGGGTTCAAGCTGGGAGCGGACTTCCAGGTGGAAAGCTACCTGCATCATCAGGGCAGCACCTTTGTCAAACGCTTTGACGCCAACACCTATCTCTATATTACCAGGGCCATGGACTACTTTGACCTGCACCTGGACTACGGCAACCTGAAAAACGCCTTTGAGCCCTGCAAAAGCTCATTTCTGGTGGTTTCATTCACCAGCGACTGGCTCTTCCCCCCGTCCCAGTCCCAGGAACTTGTCAAGGGTCTTCGCCAGGCCGGCAAAAACGTCTCCTACTGCAATATCGGCAGCGACCAGGGGCACGACGCCTTCCTGCTGCCGGGCAACCGCATGGGGGATGTAGTCTCGGGGTATCTCACCAGGCTGGAAAAGGAGGGCAGACTTGCAGGCAAGTGAAAACAAGGTCCGTTTCGACTGGCAAAGAAGCCTGTATCGGGACAGGGAACTGGACCCATACATCATTGAACTCGTCGGTACCGGTGAACGGGTCCTGGACCTGGGCTGCGGCCGCGGGGAACTCTTGAAAAAACTAAAAGAGGAAAAACAGGTACAGGAACAGGGCATAGAGCTAAACTCGGAACATGTGGCCGATTGCCTGACCCAGGGCCTGTCGGTTATCCAGGCGGACCTGGAGGAAGGACTCAATGACTTCCTGGGGGACTGCTTCGACCTGGTAATTCTAAATCAGGTCCTGCTCACGGTGAAAGATCCCCTGGCCCTGCTCCAGCAGGCCCTGCGCATAGGCCAAAGGGCAGTGGTTACCTTTCCTAATTTCGCCCACTGGCGTATCAGGCTGCACCTTCTGCTTACCGGCAGGCTCCCGGTAAACCAGACCCTGCCCTACAAATGGTATGAAACCCCGGAAATAAGGCTGGCCACCATCAAGGATTTTCAGGAATTATGCCGGGAAATGCAGGTGGAAATTGTAAGCCGACGTTTTTTGCAGCTCAACTATCTGGTACAGAACAGGCAGGTAAATATCTGGCCCAATCTGCGCTCCACTGTTGCCCTTTTCTGCCTGCGCCATGGCGGGTGATAAACCTTTACAGCCCAGTGTTATTTGTCTTCTCAGCAGGTTTAGTGTTAAAGATGGCCCATGTTCAGGCATGAAAACATTTTTTACATGCTCTGGGACGAGTCCCATCTCTGGGGGCTGATGCTCTTGAGAGCCCTTAAGGAGCTGGACATCCCGGCCCGGATCATCAGATCTCAGGACATCCGCGGGGGAGTTTTAAACAACTGCCCCCCGGCCGGTCTTTTGGTGCCCGGGGGATGGGCCAGGCTCAAGGCGGAAAGTCTGGGTCTGGCCGGGATGTCCAGCATCAGGGACTATATCTATTCCGGGGGCAAATATCTGGGCATCTGCGGAGGTGCCGGCCTTGGACTCAGCTCAGCTTCGGGTTCTCCCTGCCTGGACCTGTGCCACTGGTCCAGAAAACCCATGCAGGAGAGGCTGCCCAATTTCAGCGGGCATGTCCGCTGCAAGGTGCGCCTGCCCCATTGGAAAGAAGGCCGCCGGGACATCTGCCTGCCGGTATGGTGGCCTTCTCAGTTCGAACCCGGAGAAAATGCTTCAGACGGGGTCAAAGCCCTGGCAGAATACCTGGAACCGGACCAGGATTTCTGGACTGCGGATCTGCCATACAGCGATCTGAAACAGGCAGACATCTGCAGATGGGAACAGGTCTACGGCATCAATCTGGACCCTGGCCTGCTTCACAACGAACCATGCATCCTGCACGGCACTCTGGGTTCAGGGGAGTTCGTGCTGAGCTACTCCCACCTGGAGACCCCGCAATCGAGACAGGCCAACAGACTTTTGCGCGAAATTCTCTTTACCTGGCTTGGATGGGATCTTCCCCGAGAAGTCAAAGCCCGGGTCAGCAGCTGGGACCTGACAAATATCAAGCCGGCATGGGAGGATGATGTACTCATGCGCAGCAGGCAAGGGCTGGAGGAAATAATCGAACTCGGCCGGACTCATTTCCTTTTCTACTGGCGTACTCCCTGGCTGCTGGGATGGCGCAGGGGGGTACCCGGTTCGCCGGTAAACTTTTTATACGCCATGGCCGGGCACGCCCAGGGGCAACAACCCGGCAACGAGGCGCATAAATTCTGGGAAAAAGAAAAAGAGGCCTTTTCGCAACACCTGGAATCATTTCTGGCCAGGCTGAAAAATTACCTCACAAGAGAACGTCTGGCCATGTCCTTAGCGCCCTCTTCCCCTGAAGCAAGCTCGGATCTGGAGCTGCAACAGGAAAAAATGGAGCTTTTCGGCTCATTTCCCGGGTATGGGGGCCTTTACGGCCGACTTATCCGACCTCTGGACCACCTTTTGTACCTGCTTGAAAGATAAAAAGATCTATTCGAGTACAAAATTCAAATCCCTTGAGAATTAAGCATTACGCTATGCGCAGCAGAACTCGGGCACCAATTATCGCCCATGGGCGTAATAGTTATAAAATTCCGGGTGGACTGAGATAATAATCCTGCCTTTGTCCTCCACCTGGACCACCTTTTCCGGCATAAGTCCCACGTCCAGGGCAAGATCCTCTATCCTGGCTTTTTCCCTGTGTACTGCGTCACTCATCGAATCGAAGCTGGCTACTTCTACCCAGTCATCCATGTTTTACTCCTGTCATGCACATTAATGTTGTTCAATATTTTCCAGCCTTGAAATCTCTTACCTGCATCCTGGTCCCGGAACAAAATGACAGCAGTTATCTGTCTGCATCCGGCCATGGGGTGCACCTGCGGCAGGGGGCATAACCAGCATAAAAGATCTCCCGCAGGGTTTCAAACTCCTCGCGGTTGTGTCCGGACATTCTTTGCCCGTAGCCACAGTCAGGATGGTGAAAACGCTTGCTTCGCTTATTACCCGCCCATGACTCCACTTCAGGGTACTGCTTAAGCACTACAGCCCAGAACCCTGCCTCCTGTTTAATGGCTCTTTGCTGGGCTCTAAGCAGGTCCCGGGAAATTCTTTCATCCTGGTCCTCATGGGGATAATAAAAGGCCAGACCTTCTCTCACCAGCAAGAGGCCTATGTTTTCTCCTGATGGCAGGTATGCGTGTGCCAGAGTTCTGCCGTATCGATCCTCTGGCACCTGTCCAGGCTTCAGGGTTATGACCCTGCCCTGTACAAGCTCTTCCAGCCTGTCAGTGGCCTCCCGGGCAAAATACTGGTCAGGATGTCCGTTGCCAGCCGTTTCCGGGGCATCTATCCCCTTAATCCGGACCACCTCCCGGCCTTCAAGGATCAGAGTGTCGCCGTCCGGCACCCAGGCAACCCGGACATCCCTGGCCTGCCCCCATGCCAGGGCCGGACCGAAAAACAGGATTAAAAAAAACAGCCAGAAGATACATGTCCACCACCGTGTTCTCATAACCCCTCCCATCCGCTGTTCTTGAATCCGCTGCGGCCTGATCCCTTACTTCTTTAATCCTCTGATCCCTCAATCAACTCTCATAATAGGTCTTAAGAGAAGAACTGCGCACCGGGTGCCTGAGTTTGCGCAGGGCCTTGGCCTCGATCTGACGAATGCGTTCCCTGGTTACATTGAAAAGTTTGCCCACTTCCTCCAGGGTATGGTCCGACTTCTCCCCGATGCCGAAGCGTTTGCGCAGCACCTGCTCCTCCCTGGGGGTAAGTTCCGCCAGAACCCTGGATATCTGCTCCGAAAGCTTGGAGTTTACCACCTCGTCCGCCGGAGCCACCGCCTTCTTGTCCTCGATAAAATCCCCCAGACTGGAATCTTCCTCATCTCCTATGGGAGTCTCCAGGGAGATGGGTTCCTTGGCTATTTTGAGCACCTTCTTGACCTTCTCCAGGGGATAATCCATACGCTCGGCGATTTCTTCGGGGCTGGGATCACGGCCCAGTTCCTGGACCAGATATCTGGATGTGCGCACCAGTTTATTAATGGTTTCAATCATGTGTACCGGAATGCGGATTGTCCGGGCCTGATCTGCAATGGCCCTGGTGATGGCCTGCCTGATCCACCAGGTGGCATAGGTGGAAAACTTGTAGCCCCGCTGGTACTCGAATTTATCCACCGCCTTCATCAGACCGATATTGCCCTCCTGAATCAGATCCAGAAACTGCAGTCCGCGGTTGGTATATTTCTTGGCAATGCTCACCACCAGCCTCAAATTGGCCCGGATAAGCTCCTGCTTGGCCCGCAGGGCTTCCTCATTGCCCTTGTTTATCCTCCACAGAATTTCCTCGAGTTCATGCACGTTGTGCATGCATCTTTGCTGCAGCCGCTCCTGGATCTCCATTTTTCCATAAATCAGTTCTTTGAAGGAAAAAAGCTCATCAACGGTCATACCCAGTTGATCAGCCGCGGCCACTGGATTGACCTCCCTGTTGTGCAGCCTGTTCAAAAGATTGTGCAGTTCTTCCTGGGACATGCCCAGGGAGAGAATATAGGCGCTCAAGTCCCGCTGACAGTTGTGCATCTGACGCACGTAGTCGTTTACCCTTTCGATTATGGAGTCGATGAGGGTCTTTTCCAGCTTGATATGCTTGAGGTGTTCTACAATCTCGTACTTATAGTCCAGGATCTTTTTCTGCTGCCCGTAAACCCGGCGATCCAGCCTGGCGCATTCATTTAGTTTTTCGTAAACTCCCCTGCGTTTCTTATAGCACTGCCTTATTTCCTCCAGAAGAGCAATAACCCTTTCGCGCTGGTTCATTTCTTCCTCTGTAGGATCATCCTCTTCTATGGTCTTGACCACGTCCTTGAGCTTGATCTTTTCTTTCCTTAGATCCTCTCCCACCTGTATGAGTTCTTCTATGGCCACCGGGACCTCCACCAGGGAATAAAGCACCTCCATCTCCCCGGCTTCAATCTTTTTGGCAATTACCACTTCTCCATCCCGATCCAGCAGGCCCACGGCGCCCATCTCGCGCAGATAGGTGCGTACCGGATCATTACTTCTGGAAACCGCCTCGGCTGTATCTTCCAGACGATCCAGGTTCATGGCCAGGGTCTCGGCCAGGGAATTGGAGTCCTCGGAGGATACAGTAATGGTCTTTCCTGCCTTGCCATCCACAATGGCTATATCCAGCTGGTCGAAAATGGAAATTATCTCCTCCACCTGCTCAGGTGTGGTCACATCCGAAGGCAGGGCTTTGTTTATCTCATCGAATGTCAAAAACCCCTTTTTCTTGCCCTCAGCAATCAGAGCCTTGATTTGTTGAACATCCTTTATGCTGCGCATAGTGCTCCCTCTACAGATTGTTTATATGCCGCTTCAAGCAGCCGATCAAATTATCAAAACTCAGGCATGGCCTGATATTTATCGACCTGAAAAATTGCAGTGAAAAATAATCGGTTCAGGATAAAAAACAGCCTAGAAACTTTTCTGCAAAAGCTTCAGGATTCGCCTTACCTCGTCATGGTCCTGGTTCTGCTGCGCCCTGGACAGAGCTGTCTTTAAATTTTTGGTGCTTATCCTGGCCATGCTTCGATCAATAAACTCTTCAATCTGGGCCAGAATTTGCCTTTTTTCCTTTTCCAGCTGTGGTCTTTGCATTTTGCTCTGCACAAAAAAAGCACTCTCATGGGCACTCAGACTGCTTAAATCATCTTCCTGCATAAGCCGCAGCTTTTCCCAGAACTGCCTGGCCCACTGCGAAGCAAGCACCAGGCCCATGTTTTTATTCTGCAGTCTGACACGATCTTCCGGAAAACAGACCGCAAAAGTCAAAAGCTCGCGGTCTCTTTGCTCCGCTCCCCTGCCCTGCTGACTCCAGACTTTTCTATCACCGGGGCTTTTCTGTACAGAAGGAGTGAATTTTTCCCGCAGTTCCTTTTCAGTCAGCCCAAGGGCATGAGCCACCCGGGGAATATAATATGATCTCCAGGACAGATCCTTGAAGTAGGTTATAAAATTTTCCACCCACTTCATTATTTCGCCAGGGGATTTGTTTGTGCTAAGCATCTTCAGGCAAAAATCAAGGCCCTCTGAAGTCTTTTGCAAAAGACCTTCCAGGCCCTGCCTCCCCCTGGCAATGAGCCGGCTGTGGGCATCCTCTCCCTCGGGCAGGATGAGTACCCGGCATGAAAGCCCGGCCTGAAGGATCATCTCCGCGCTTTTGAGGGCGGCGTTCTGCCCCGGCCCGTCTCCATCAAAAATCAGCACAACCTCCCTGGCCAGTCCGGACATCCTTTTTACCTGGGCCCTGGTCAGGGAGGTTCCCAGAACCCCGCAGCTGTTTTCAAAACCATACTGGTGCAGGGCCATTACATCCAGGTAGCCTTCAGTAAGCAGCACCCGGCTGGAACGGATGATATGCGTGCGGGCCTGGTACAGACCGTACAGATGCTCTCCCTTGGTATAAAGCGGGCTTTCGCTGCTGTTTAAGTACTTGGGTTCTCCATCCCCGACAACCCGTCCCCCGAAAGCCACCACAGCGCCGGAAAGGGCGATGATGGGAAAAATCAGCCTGGACCGGAAGCGGTCATATATCCTGCCCCGCTCGTTCTGGCTGAGGACTCCGGCCTCTACCCCGTCTTCAGGGGAAAAGCCCTTGGACTCCAGGAAAGACTTAAGGTTATTCCAGCCATCAGGACTCCAGCCCAGGGCAAAAGCCCTGGCTGTTTCCTCACTTATTTTTCTCTTTTCCAGATAACGCCGTGCCTTTCCCCCTTCACTACCCTGCAGGTGCTGCCCGAAAAAAGAATTGCTCCAGGAGTTCACCTCCCTGCACACGCTGACCCGGCCTCTGGAAACAGGGCCGGAAGCACTTCTCTGTCTGGTCAGCTTGACACCGGCCTCGGCTGCCAGCTGGGTGACAGCTTCATTGAAGTCCAGTCCGTTTATGTTTTTGAAAAACTCGATAATATCGCCGGATGCCTGACACCCAAAACAGTAGTAAAAGCCCTGGTCCGGGGTGACTGAAAAAGAGGCCCTGGTCTCCTGGTGGAAAGGGCAGGGCCCCATGAGGCGTCCGCCTACGGTCTTCAGCTGCACATATCTGCCCACGATGTCCTCCAGGGACAGCCTGGACTTGATCTCAGCCACTTCCCGGGGATCTATAAAGGACATCTGGCTTACTCTCTTTAGGAAACCGCTTCTTCAGGTTTTTATTATTTTTTCACTTGGCCCGATTACAGAAAAGCTAGAGCCTTTCACAGAGCGTTTTGTTCTTCTCTGTCCTCTGGCCTCTGTTTTCTGTTAAGGCAGCTCCACCATAGTCACTCCGTCATCAGCTGATTCCGGAGCTCCTGGGGAATACTCCTTGATGACCGGACTTCTCTGCAGGTATTCCCGCACAGCTTTTTTCAGCACTCCGGTACCCTTGCCGTGAATGACTTCCACTTGCTTTCTTCCGGACAAAAGGGCCTGGTCCAGGTACCTCTCCAGTTCCTCCAGGGCTTCATCGCGGTACTTGCCCCGTATATCCAGCCTGATGGACTGTGCACTCCCTGTGGAAGCAGAATATCCGGCGGAGAACTTTGAACCGGCGCTTTTTTTGGGCAATGCCAGATCCGCCGGGTCCACCCACAGAGATATGCCACCGAAATCCAGCTTGACCTGGTTTTTACGCCCATCCTTATCCCGGACTGTTCCGGTGCGGTTCCAGGCCGGGTAGAAAAAAACCTCCTGGATATTAATATCTGCAAGAGTAAGGCCGGTTGACTCTATGGAATCTTTTTCCCCGGTACCCAGCTCTTTTGCTGCCTGCCTTACCTCGGACAGTTCCTTCAAGGCCTTTTTACGCCCGACCTTGTGTTCCTGCCACTTTCTGACGATTTCCTGACCCTGGCTTTTGAGTTCCTGCAGCAGCCTTGCCTGGTCCCGGGCCAGATCCTGGCGCTTTTTTTCCAGCTTGCGGGTAAGCCTGGCCTTTTCTTCCTTCAGGCCGGCCAGTTCCTGTTCCCTTTGGGCTGCAAGCTGGTTCAGACGCTCAAAAAGACGGTTTTGTTCTTCACCCTCCAGAAGCAGATACTCCTGGGCCCGGTCGATTATTGCCGACGGAAGGCCCTGCTCCCGGGCCACCTTCAGGGCCCGGCTGGCACCTACCTGGTCATAGGCCAGCTTGTACAGCGGCCTTTTGGTATCCGGATCGAAAAGTACCGAGCAGGCACGCACGTCATTACGGGACAAAGCATAGGCCTTAAGCGCCGGAAAATGGGTTGCAGCGGCAGTCCAGGCCCCTTTATCCAGCAGGGAGTCCAGAACAGCCTGGGCCAGGGCCGCACCCTGGGCCGGATCAGTACCCACCCCGAACTCATCCAGGATCACCAGGGTACTGAAGTCAACCTCGGGCCAGAACCTGCTGAAATGCTCTATCTGATCTGTGAAGGTGCTGAGGCTCTCCTCCACTCCCTGCTGGGAAACCATGCATACAAACAGCTTGTCCCAGAAAGGCATGCTGCTTCCCTCGTCCACCGGCACGGGCAAAGCGCTCTGAGCCATAATGGCCGCCAGTCCTAGACTTTTGAGGCATACGGTCTTGCCCCCGGCGTTGCCCCCGGAAATAACCAGAGCCTTCTGGCCGGGCCTGAGGACTACGTCTACAGGCACCACATGGTGTCCACCCAGCACCAGCAGAGGATGGCGCAGATTTTTAAGCTCCAGGCTATCCTCACCCCGGTCAAGTATCCTGCCCTGCAGACGGCCGGCCAGTCTGGCTTTGGCCCAGAGTACATCCATGCGGATGAGCCAGGCATAGACCTGCTGAAGATCATCAAGGCTTCTTCTGGCCAGGTCAGTGATATAGGCCCGGACTTTTCCTTCTGCCTCGGCCTGCAGCTGCAGAAGTTCCTGAAAGCGGTTGTTCAGATCCACCAGGAACATGGGTTCTAAATAACAGGTCTCCCCAGTCTGGGAGTAATCGTGGATGATGCCCGGCACCTTGCCCTTGAAATTGCTCTTGAAAGCCAGAACATAGCGATCCGAGGATATGGTCAAATACTCGTCCTGCAGGTAGTGAGAATAATTTTCCCGGCTCAAGGATTCGTTCACCTTTCTTGAGCACTGGGCCCGAAGATTTCGGATTTCGCCTCGAACCTCCTGCAGTTCAGGGGAGCTGTCGTCTTTTATCTCACCGGACTGACCGATGCACCTGTGCATGGCCGCCCAAAGAGTGCCCGGCCATGAGATATTCCCCCAGGTAGCTCTTAAGGCAGGGAATACCCGGGGATCAATGTCCTGCATGGAAGACTGAAGTGTGTGTGCTGCCTCCAGAAAATTCTGCATTGCCCACAGTCCTTCCAGGTCCAGCACCGACTTCTGGTCTCTTAAAAGGGAAAGGATCTGATCAAGCTCCGGGAAGGATCCCGGAGTAAGGGCGTACTCCTGCAGGGCCTGTATAGCCTCATTAAGCAGGACCTGCTCTTTTTCCAGTTCATGAAGGTCGGCAAATGGACGGATGCGGGTACAAAAGTCCCGCCCAGGATTGGATACTGCTTCCTGACTTAAATACTGCAGGACTTTTGGAAACTCCAGCAGGGTGTTTGTTCTGGATTCCATAGGAAAGGTATTGATAAGACCTCCCCGCATTCTACATGCAGGGAGGCAGGTTGCTCACGCTTGGGCGTGAAATTTGGCTGAAAAAAAGTGTTAACCATCCTGACAGTCTTGAATACTTTCTAGGGCCAGCAAACCCATTTATAAGCTTGACCCAGATCAAAATTTTTTTTGCGGTGGGTCGTTAAAGACTAAAGGATTTTGCACCCCAGCACCGTAAAAATGTTGTCGGGACTATATATCCAACTATCCGTAAACCCTTTGTTTAAAGTACTACATCATCTGCATCTTGCGCATTTTTTTCATCAGGCGCTTTCTGGCAGCAGCTTCTTTCTTCTTTTTTTGAATACTTGGCTTTTCGTAATGCTGCCGCTTTTTCAATTCCGAAAGAATGCCGGACTTTTCCACCTGCTTTTTGAACTTGCGCAGGGCATAATCAAAATTATCGCTCTCTCCCAAGATAACTCCAGGCACTTAAGAAACACCTCCTTCAATAAAATCTTAAAAAGGCCCTGACTTCCGGGGCATCTACGCTAAAACCTCCGGATCTCAAGAAACAAATTTCAATATAAATCTGTTTGGATTGCTTGGCAAGAAAAAAAGAGAGGACAACTTCTTGCCCTCTCTTTAACAAGCAAACCTTATAGAACCTTAAATATTAAAGTATTCCATTGCGTCTGACCAGATCTTCCACATGAAGCCGGAGCCTACAATGGTTCAGCCACCCAGGCCCGGCTGAAAACCCAGTGAGGATTATTGAGTATGAAAGCCGTCCTGCATGACAGGCAGCTGTTTTAGTAAACCCTTGAAGACTGCCAGTTATCAACAATGTGTCGACATTTTTTATTTGACTGCATCCTTGAGAATCTTGCCGGGTCTGAACTTGACCACCTTGCAGGCGGGAATCTTGATCTCTTCACCGGTACGGGGATTGCGGCCGTTACGTGATTTGCGCTCTTCCACGGCAAAGGTCCCAAACCCGGTGAGGGTCAGTTTGCCTTCCTTGACAAGCGTGTCCTGAACAGAGTCCAGAAAAGCATTCAGGGCTTTTTCGGAATCTGCCTTGGTCAGGCTGGCCTTTTCCGCCATTTTGGATACCAGGTCGGCTTTTGTCATCAGTTACTTCCTCCTTCAAAAGTTTAACCATAAAAAAACAAACTAACAAACTTAACAATCAAATGTTATCCCGTGGGTACTGTAAACTGCACACTGGAAACCTGCAGATAGTGCTTTTGACAAACCCTTTACACTTCATGGACCATGATTGCAAGCAAGCCAAGCTTGTGAAACAAAAAAATCAGCTTCAAGTCAAGACAAAATTTGGCCTCAGGCCAGTTTATTCAGGAAAAAGATACCTGGATAAGCCCTGAAATTCCTCTGGGCTCAGTTCTTCGGGCCTTGTCCTGGGATCCAGGCTGCAATGCTCCAGGGCAATTTTCTTCCTGTCATTCCAATATGTTTTAAGAATATTGCCCAATTGTTTGCGCCGGTTTTGAAACATGATCCTGATAACTCTGGCCAGGTACTCCGGAGTAAAAAAAATTTTGTCCGAAGGCAGAGGGCGAAGCTCTAAAACTGCGGAATCCACCCTGGGCCGGGGGCGAAAAACTGCCGGAGATACTTTGAAGAGCACCCGGGGGGCTGTAAATGACTGCAGCCAGACGGAAAGAGCCCCATATTCCTTGCCACCTGGCGCTGCTGTAATCCTGTGCGCAACTTCCTTCTGCACCATGACCACTGCCCTGTCAAAGGTTCTGCATCCTGCAGTCAGGTCCCAGAGCAGAACCTGGGCAATATTGTAAGGCAGATTTCCAATAATTTTCAGCCCGGGCCAGCGGTTAAGCCTGGACCAGTCAAGCTGCAGGGCATCCATGTTGACTGCCTGAACTCCAGGATGCCGGTCAAGATCAAAAGCCAGGAAAGAGTCCTTTTCAACAGCCAGAACCCATTGTGCCTTGTGGGCCAGAAGAGTGGTCAACACCCCTTTTCCCGGACCTATCTCTAGAACCCGGTCCTGGTGTCCCGGCTCCAGGGCATCCACGATCTTGCGTGCAATGTTCATGTCCAGGAGAAAATTCTGACCCAGGCTTTTTTTGGCCGGGGCATGAATCATTTTTTCCTCAACCTTTTAAGCTGCAAGCGCAGGGATCTTTTTCTCCGATACAGAAAAACCAAGCGTACACTGACCAGATAGGTCAAAAAGGCCAGGGCGAGTCCGACTATCACTCCGCCTGCAAGCATGAGCAAAAAGAAGTCCCACCCCAGGTTGACGATATTTACAAAGGTCAGGTCCTCGGGCTCGAATTCTTTTTTTCCCACGGGGATGACAGCCCTGCCCAGGAGATACATTCCGTAGTACACGAACGGGGCATACAGGGGGTTGGTAATCCAGGTTCCGGCTGCAGCGGCGATTTTGCTGCATTTGAAGAAAAAGGCCAGGATCAGGGCGGTAACGGTCTGCAGGGGGATGATGGGCAAACAGCCTACGAATACTCCCAAAGAAAGCCCCATGGCCACGTTATGCGGGCTTTCCCTGATGCGGATCAGCTTTAGATACCAGAAGCGGAAAAAACGCTTCAGACTGTACCCGGAGAATCTGGAAGGCCTTTTAAAACCGGGGGGGCTTGAAGGCAAGCCCCCCCGGCCGGCACCCGGAACTGTCAGTTCAGTAGTTTCCACAGGTTATGAGCATTCTTTGTCATTTGCATTTTTCAGGGCAGTTTTTCCAGGGCTTCAACCAGCATCTCCAGCGGAGGCCTCCTGTTGATGTCCTCAACGTGTGCTAGTCTTATGATACCTTCCTTGTCCACAATAATTGTGGCCCGCTCTGCAGTACCGTCTCCCCGCAGAATGCCGTATTTTTCAGCCACTTCCCCGTGGGGCCAGAAATCTGAAAGCACCGGGAACCACAGCCCTCCCATGGCTTTTATCCAGGAGTACTGAGAAGGTACATTATCAGTGGTAATGCCCAGAATGATGGTGTCGTTGTCATCAAAAAAATGCCTGGCGATATTGTATCCCGGCCACTGGTCCGAGCAAACCGGGGTCCAGGCGGCGGGAACAAAGGAAAGCATTACATTCTTTTCCCCCCTGTACTGGGACAGAGTAATTTCCTCTCCATCCACAGCAGGCAGGGTGAAATCAATGGCCTCGTCTCCTTCTTCCACTTTTATCTCACTGTCAATGGGTTTTAATTCCCCGGGATCATAAATGGAGCCTTCGTCAGCCGGGGAAAGGCCCGGAGAAGCCAGAAACAAAGCCAGAAACAAAATAATTGTCTTGATGCCTTTCATATCATGTCACCTCCTCATAGATGAGCCTTTACTTCTTCCAGGTACGCTTCAACCCCATCGCGGAAAGGTCCGGTATGGGAATGCAGGATCCGGTTGTTGCCGGGATCCACCACATAATAAGTAGGTGTTCCCACCTCACCCAGATGTTTGTGCCATACATAGTCCGGGTCCGGAATCAAGGGAAACTCTACTTCATAGCGATCCCTGTAAACGCTGACCTCGAAGCTGGAATTGCCCGGCGCGATCCCAAAAATCTTGATGGACTCTTCCAGCCCCTGTTCATGGATCATATCATAGAGGTCGTTTACGGTAGGGGCCTCCCGCTGGCAGATGGGACAGTACATGCTGAAAAGCTGCACCAGGACCAGATCAGCCTGTACATCCCCGATTACAAAGTTCTCATTGTCCGAAATCCCCAGATAATCCTGATATACAGCCTCTTCCGGAACCTGAATGTTTTCCTCCGGGAAGTTGTCCATTCCCGCCCAGGCATGGGATGCCAGAAGCATGGCCATACAGAAAAACAAAAAAACAATAGCAGCCGATACTCTCCTTTTCATTTTTAACCTCCTGCTTGATTTAAGGCCCAGTTTAAATCCATACCACAAAAATAAAACCATCAAATTCAGAAAAAAAGCGAGGAACCGTGCCCGGACATATCAGTGCCCTGAAATCTTCTCCAAACCGGTTTTTCTGCCTTCTGTTACCTGCATAAGCCCTCCAATCAGGCAAATGAGGACATTATTTCATTTAGCTTTTCTGTTGAGGGCCGGTTATTAAAGAGAGGTTCACCGGTTGGATGGGGAAGGCTTTCTTCAAAAGTCGGCTTATGACTCTGATAGATAACCCCCAGTGGTATCCCCTCATCCCACTGCCTGGAAAGGGCCATGGCCTGCTCCCAGTTTTGTGGATCATGATCTTCCGGGATATAGCAGCGCTCTTTATACCA
>SL_8KL_010_SEDDRAFT_10000454_pt1 | contig 35716 bp, 33 predicted proteins | sample SodLakKL_010_SED_4_FD_11160 | JGI IMG/M metagenome (IMG submission 11160)
CGGTTTTGCGGGAAATTATAGGTCCGGATCCTTTCACTGCGGTCACCACTGCCAATCATAGTTCTTCTCACTTCAGCTTGCTCGGCATTCTGTTCAGAAATATATTTATCCAGCAGCCGGCTGCGTAAAATACGCATTGCCTTTTCCTTGTTCTGCAGCTGTGACTTCTCATCCTGACAGCTAACCACAATTCCAGTCGGTTCGTGGGTAATGCGAATGGCTGATTGGGTTGTATTGACGCTTTGTCCTCCCGGACCAGTTGAACAGAATGTGTCAATCCTCAAATCTTGTTGATTGATTTCCACTTCAACATCTTCAACCTCAGGCAGCACCGCAACAGTAGCTGCAGAAGTATGAATCCGTCCGCCGGATTCAGTACTTGGTATGCGTTGGACCCGGTGAACACCACTTTCATATTTTAAACGGCTGTAAGCTCCCTTACCAGCCACACCAAGTGTCACTTCTTTATAGCCACCGATATCAGTGGGGTGCGATTCGACAATTTCAATCTTATAATTATTCTGTTCGGCAAAACGTGAATACATCTTCAACAAATCAGCAGCAAAAAGCGCAGCTTCATCCCCACCGGTACCGGCCCTGATTTCAACAAATACATTTTTCTCATCATATGGATCCTTGGGAAGCAATTGTTCCCTGAGCTCCGCTTCTATTCTTACCTTCTCTTCTTGGAGTCCCTCGGCTTCAGCCTTGAGATAATCTTCCATTTCCTTTTCTTCACTGCCCCGCAGCATTTCTTCAGCTTCTTCAATCTGCCTGTTCACCTCTTTAAGTTGTCGCGACAATTCAACAACGGGGGCAATCGAAGCTAATTCCTTAGACATATTTCGCCATTCATCGCGCTGCTCCATCATTTTTGGATCACTGAGCATTTGTTCGAGCTCATTATAGCGCTTCTCAATTAGTTCCAACTTGTCCTGCATTTACATTCACCTCGGCATTACTATCAACGGACGCTGCACACTACAAGAAAAAAGCAGAGCACGGATGCCCTGCTTCCGGCTTAAATACCATACTTACGTTTAAACCGTTCCACACGCCCGCCGGTATCAACAAATTTTTGCTTACCGGTGAAAAATGGATGGCACTTGGAACATATTTCCACCTTTAAGGATTCCCTGGTAGAACCTACTTCAAATGATTCTCCGCAAGCACAGCTGACCTGGGCACAATTGTATTGCGGATGTATCTCTGTTTTCATTTATTTTAGCCTCCTTGATCATACTTTCTCCGAATTCAAATCATAGCATATTGCCCTTTATTCTGCAACTGGTTATTCTAACTTTGTGAAATCCTCACGGGGTCAATAGACCCCGAGGATTCCCGCCGTAGATTCTAATACACTGCGACCTGGAATCCGTAGATTAAGATCAGGCCTAATATTCCCACCACTAGAGTATAGATAAGCGAGGGCGCTATATTGCGCCTGATTACATAACCTTCCCGTCCGACAATACCGCATACCGCGCAAGCAGCAACCACATTGTGCACGGCGATCATATTTCCGGTAGCGCCGCCAACTGCCTGCAAGGCTGATATTATGGTTCGAGAAATCCCCAGGCCTTCGGCAACGCTAAATTGAAAGCCACCGAAAAGTATATTGGCCACAGTGTTCGAACCGGATACAAAAGCACCCAGGGTCCCCACAAAGGGCGAAACCAGGGGCCATGCCCCTCCCACTCCGGCAGCAGCAGACTGGGACAGGGCCATGAGCATACTGGGATAATCAGCTGCGTTGATATCAGTCTGCACTAAAACCCGGACCATGGCCAGGGCAAAGAATAGCGCTATGGCAGCAGGAATTAGCTGCTTGACTGTTCGCTGCCAGGCTTCTTTAACTTTATCCCCGGACATTCGGTGCATCGGAATTGTAACGAGAGCAATCAGGATAAAAGGTACAGTTCCCGGTAACCAGAAAGGCGTTATATCCCAGGAAACTCCTTCCTGGCCAAATATCTCTGTCCATTTGATTGTAAATGCTGTTAATAGATTGTCAAGACCAAAAAGACCCAGCCTGGTTAAAACCAGGATAATAGCGACCAAAACGTAAGGCATCCAAGCCATAACCAGCGACATCGAAGATACGGATGTTTCATCTTTTTCTTCTGTTTTAAGCGGTTCGCCCCACTCCTCCTCCCACTCTTCCTGTCGAGGGAAATCCCAGGTTTCCTTGGGCATCAGAAATCCGGCTCGTGCTGCGGTAATAACTATATATAAGCCGATTAATGCCCCAACCACAGAAGGAAGTTCCGGGCCGACAAAATATGCCATCAGAAAATAGGGCACAGTAAAGGACAGGCCGGCAAAAATTGCAAAAGGCGCCGCTTTTAAGCCTTCCATAAAAGATTTATTTTTACCGTAAAAACGAGTTAGCATCGCTACTACCAAAAGAGGCAGGAAACTTCCGCCAATGCCATGAAAAACTGCTGACCAGACGCCAACCTCAACCAGAAACTCTCGCATAACCATGCCTTCAGGAAGCATCCCCGAAACAGCTGCACCTGTACCCACAATAACAGGAGCCCCCACTGCGCCAAAAGTAACCGAAGTGGAGTTAAAAATCAAGGCACTCATTACTGCCGCAAGAGGTGGGAAACCGAGTCCCATCAGCAGGGGCGCAGCTAAAGCTGCAGGGGTACCGAAGCCGGCAGCACCCTCGATAAAAGATACAAACATCCAGCCAATAATCAATACCTGTATACGGCGGTCGGACGTTATACCGTCAAAGCCATTATTAATAACACTAATAGCGCCGCTATTGCGCATTGTATTGAGCAGTAAAATCGCCCCAAATACAATAATGAGGATATCAATGGCTGATAGCGCACCTTCCAGTGTTGCAGCGATAACCCTGACAAAATCAACCTGCCATACAGCCAGGGCAAGGATTGCAGCCAAACCCCAGGCCAAAGGCATCGCTCTTTTGGCAGGCCACATGAATCCAGCCATCAAAACTATAANCACCAAAATAGGTAAGNACGCTATAAAAGCCAGCAAACCGATAGACATATTAAAAGCCTCCTTAAGAAGGCACATGATTAGATTCCCATATATTACTATATTCTTTTCGTTTAAGCATCTATCTGCACGTAATTTTTAATTCTTTCTGCAAAAGCAAGCTCCCTTTATCAAACTATTTCTGGCTTAAAATGGGCAGGGTAGTTCCTCCATGAGGCATAATATAAGCCCGAGGAAGATCCCCTCCATGTTGACTGGCAGCAATCTCCAAAGCTTCTTCAAGAGATGAAACCGGGGCCATCCCCATCGATCTAACTAACTCATGATCCAAATCACTTAATACCAGCAAATTATTATCTTCAGCGATTATCGCGGAATGATAGCCCATGAAACCCCCGATAGTATACTTACGGCGAAGCGCAGCTTCCCGCTCAGCATTGCTGTCATAATCGGTGAAAATGGAAGCAAAGTCTTCATTGCCGATCTCTTCCCGGCTCTCGCTGAGCAGGATCATAGTCCCTCCCTTCTGCAGAGCAAAATGAGCATGGTATATGGTTTTATAGGTTTGATAAAAGTTTATGTCTTTGGGATAACCACCGCAGGATGCAATTACCAGCGGCGCAGTTTCTTTAATTCTCACACTCATGTGCTGGTCTACAAACTTACAACCCTTGTTAAAAGCAGTAAGGTAATTACCGGCAGTGACCAGGGCTATTTTATGGTCTGCCTCGTTGATAACACTGTTAACCAGAAAATCAGGCCCGACCATGCTTGCTCCCTGGACCATATCATCGCTACAGGGATTCCCGTCAACCTTACCGGCCCGAACTTCAGGGTTAATGCCCTTACCCGGCTCAGGATGAAGAGCGAAGGTATGATTTTGCATAATAGTATTGTAACCGGATACTCCCGGAAGAATCGCTTTTTTGCCTCCACCCCAGCCAGCAAGGAAGTGATATGCAATACCACCGGTCAGAACTACCCGATCTGCTTCAACCACATTTCGATTAATTTTTACTTCGTTACCATAAGTGGTCGTTCCCACACTGACCAATTCTTCATCTACCTCGGCCCGGTGATCAATAACTTTGACTCTTTTGTAAACATCTTCTCCCACCAGCTTACGATGTTCTTCAGGTTTTTGTTCACGATGATCCCCGGTCGCAGAAATAATCAGGATGTCATTGTCCGGCACTCCACCCTGGTTTAATTCATCAAGGATGGGCGGCAAAAGAACATGGTGCCTGACCGAGAGACGGGTCATATCGCCGACAATAATAGATACCTTTTCTCCGTTTTTTACTAATTGGGAAAGAGGTGCTGAGTCTACCGGGTTATTCATGGCCCGGCGAACTTCTGCATTTTCGTTATCTAGACTGTTCATAGGGATTCCTTCTAAAATACTATTTACTTTCTGATCCGGAATTTCGATGGTATATTCACCATCACCGTAAGGGAGCTGACGCTTCATATCTTAAACACCTCTTTTAGATTAGATAAGTTTGCATTTTCGAAAAACCTGGCTCAATTACATAAAAATATTGATCTCTACCTCCTGGGTTACATGTCGAATATCTTACCCGGGTTTAAGATGTTATTTGGATCCAGGGCCCGCTTTATACTTTTCATCGATTCGATTTCCGTTTTCCCCAACACCAGGGGCAGGTACTGCTTGCGCTTACTACCCACACCGTGCTCACCACTGATGGTTCCCCCCAGTTTATAGATCTCTGAGTAGAGATCGGTCAGGACTTTTGGAAGAAGGTCCTGCCAATGCTCGTCTGTATGATCGGGGTTTTTGATCACTGTAGCATGCAGATTCCCGTCTCCGGCATGACCGTAACAGGGAATGAAAACTTCGTGCTTTTTAGATAAATCACGCAGGATAGGCAGCACCCGAGGGATAGTGCTCATCGGCACCACAATATCTTCCAGGGACTGGCGGGGGCTGATTGCCTTAAAAGCTTCTGCGGCATTTCTGCGAAGAGCCCAGATTTTTTCCTGGTCAGCAGGAGTCTGGGCCACAAAAGCGTCGATGGCGCCATTATCAGTGCAGAGATCACCAATATCTAAACATTCATTGAGAACCTGTTCTTCATCATTACCATCTACCTCAATAATCAGAAAAGCTCCCGCATTCTTATATTGGTCCGGGTTTTGTCCCAGGTGCTTGCAGCAGGTTTCCAGGGTAAGCTGATCCATAAATTCAATGCCGGTTGGAATAACCCCTACTTCGGTCATAATTTTGGGCACCACGTCGATTGCTGTTTGTAAATCTTCAAAAAGGACCATCATGTCAATCTTTGCTTTGGGAAGGGGAATTAGTTTGACAATAATTTTTGTAAAAATACCCAGGGTTCCCTCAGAGCCGACCATTAACTGGACCATATTATAACCGGTAACATCTTTAACCCGCTTTCCTCCGAAAAAAGCAATTTCACCAGAGGGCAGCACCACTTCAAGTCCGATTATATAGCGACCGGTCACCCCATATTTAATGGCCTTACCACCCCCGGCATTCTCAGCGACGTTTCCACCCAGGTAGCAGGTTAAAAGGCTCATCGGGTAACCGGCAAAAAAAAGCCCTTCTTTTTGCACTTCTGCGCTAAAATCATTGGTTATTATGCCAGGTTCTGCAACCGCCATCATGTTAGCTTTGTCTATTTCTAAGATCCGGTTCATCCTTTCCACATTGAGCAGGATGCCTCCAATAGCTGCCACTCCACCTCCCGATAATCCACTTTTCGCGCCCTGGGGTGTGACCGGGATGTTTTCCCGGTTAGCCAGCTTCATAATCGCAGATATTTCTTCTGTCCTGTTTGGCTTGACTACAACCTCAGGCATGCCGTGGAATTTAACTTCTGCCACTTCATCGTGGGAATATTCCTCCATCTTTTCCTCGTCATCAAATATAACATGTTTGTCACCAACTATTTGCTTCAACTCTTCAACAATATCCTTGGTTACTTTATGATAAGCAGACATTTTTAAAGCCTCCTTCATATTATTATGACCAGCGAATACAGACCTTGTATATTTATAATTATCCCGACCTGTAGCAAGATCATAAGGCATGATGGTATGGTGGTCAGCCATGGCAGCAAATCAAGAATACTGCATGGTATTAAAAACTCTTACCTCAAAGACTATTAATTTATTTATTTAATTGTTTGGATTATTCTATTAACGTAGCGTTGATAAATGAAAAGGCTATCTTCCCTCATCAAAGGGACGTCGGTTTATTTGTCTACCCGGGTGGTTGCTTTACGAACAAAATCAATGTGTTCGTGCATCGCCTGTCGAGCTTTTTCTGGTTGCTTTTCTAAAACTGCCTTGCAGATTTCACGGTGCTTCTGAAGCACTATTACCTGGAAGCATTATCATGGACATTGGTAGGAACGGACTAGCGGCTGAAGAAGCTGAACTTATAAAGGCCCCCTCTCCCGATCTGCTTTCCAGGATACCCGTCAATTCAAGAACGCTAAAAGCTTCTCTTCCCGAAGAACGGCTAACCTTGAGTTTTAAGATAACCCTCGTTCTGACATCAATTTATCACCGGGCTTTAAATCACCCTCGTCAATTATCTGCGGCAGTTGATTTATGATCTCAATCTATCCTCTTTTCCGCCTTATCGGTTAAAACACATTATTTTTCATCGATTCAGGTTATTCTAATGTACCAAGCTGTTTACAGCATTTTCAACAATTATTACATGGTATGCATACTGCTCAGAAATTCTTCATTAGACTTTGTTTTTCTAAGCCTGTCCATCAGTTTTTCAAGAAACTCTATACTGGTGCTATTACCCATAGCTCTACGCAGAGCCCACATCAATTCAATTTTATGCTCATCAAGCAGTAATTCCTCTCGGCGGGTTCCTGAACGGGATATATCGATAGCCGGGAAAATTCGACGATCTGATATGCGGCGATCGAGATGAAGCTCCATGTTGCCGGTCCCCTTAAACTCTTCATAAACAACATCATCCATCCTGCTGCCTGTTTCAACAATTGCAGTCGCCAGAACAGTCAGGCTGCCCCCTTTATCGATATTACGGGCTGCTCCAAAAAATCGTTTTGGTTTGTAAAAAGCACTGGGATCTATACCTCCGGAAAGTGTTCTGCCGCTGGGCGGTATAACCAGGTTATAAGCTCGGGTCAACCGCGTGATGCTGTCAATCAAGACACATACATCCTGTCCTTGTTCAACCAGGCGCTGTGAACGTTCCAAGACAAGCTCAGCCAGGCGAATATGGTTTTCAGGTTTCTGATCAAATGTTGAACTGACCACATCAGCGTTAACACTCCGTTCCATGTCAGTAACCTCTTCCGGCCTTTCATCGATCAAGAGGATGATTAACTTCATTTCCGGATGATTGACAGAGACGCTGTTGGCAAGCTGCTTTAAAAGCATGGTCTTTCCAGCCTTAGGCGGAGAAACAACCATACCACGCTGACCCTTGCCGATAGGGATCAAAAGATCGATAATCCGGGTTGATAAAATATTGGGTTCTGTTTCCATTTTTATCACTTGATCAGGGTGGATCGGAACCAGTGAAGAAAAGTGCGGACGGCTGGATAACTTCTCCGGATCTTCCCCATTAATTTGCTCGACCTGTAAAAGAGCATAGTAACGTTCATTATCTTTCGGTGGGCGAATCCGCCCACTAATTATATCTCCGGTCCGCATATTAAAACGGCGGATCTGCGATGCAGATATATAGATATCGTCATCAGAAAAATTGTAATTCCTACGCCTTAAAAACCCAAACCCGTCCGACATGATCTCCAGCATACCAGAGGCGCTGGACTGCTCACCATTTTCTGAAAACAGCCTGGTCAGAGCTTCAACAAGTTCAGGTTTTCGCATAGTCGACTGCCCTTTAATTTCATGTTCTTTTGCTAAACGATGCAGATCATGCAAGGTCATCGTTTTTAACTTCTTTGGATCCAAAACAAGCCACCACCTTTTATTAGTTACCGCCAAATNTAAAAATCAAATAAACCGTCATCAGATAACCGGCTAAAATAAGCCAACTATCAAATCCTACCCGAAACAATTTTCTTTCGGACCGATAAACCAGACCGAAAACAAATACAGCACTTAACATAATTATCATTATCGAGGACAACAAGTGTATCTCCAACACCCTTGAAAGAAGCGGTGCCTGGAGATATAACAAATCCGCCCAAAAAACCAGAAAAACATTTACAACATTAGCGCCAAAAACATTAGCTACGGCCATATCAAGGTAGCCAAGGCGCATTGCTGAAACAGTAGTAACCGTTTCCGGAAGCCCTGTACTAATGGCCAGAAATATTGACCCGACAAAGCTGTGACCCAAACCAGTAGTAATAGCAATCCGGTCAGCCGCATCAGTAATAACTACCCCGGCAGCAATAATAATTACGGCTGCAGCCATGAATTGAAGTAGCGCCAACCTTGTCGAAGGCAATTTATAGTTATCCTGGAAATGCTCATCTCTCTTAGAAAGCAGGGCATTCTTTTGCTCATACCTGTATATAAGCCTGCTGCCAAAGATATAAACCATAGCAATTATTACACTTTCCAAACCAATCCAGCCAACGGGAATAACCAAAATTCCCAGCATAGCTATTGAAACCAGGCTTAGGGTCATAATACTCAGGGTAACTGTAACAATATGACCCTGGATCAACCGGGCAGTCAAATTGCCACGGCCTATTAACATATCAAGCATGGCCAATAAGGCCAGGTTATAAAGGCAGCTGCCCAATAGGTTGCCCAACGCCAGGTCAGGGGCATCTATTGAAACCGCTGTGAGGGTCGTAACCAGTTCAGGAAGAGATGTAGCCAAAGGAAGCAGCATTGCTCCAACCCAGGCTGATCCTATACCGGTATTTTCAGCAACTACCGCAGCATTCCTGGTTAGCTTGCTTCCTGCATAAATAATTATTGCTGCACTGATTAAAAACTGTATCCATGGATTTACCATTTTTCTCCCAGGACAATGACCTAAATGGGTGCTCGCCGAGTTATTCAGAAATCGGCAAGATCAAGATAGGATTCCTTTATTTAGGGGGATAATAAATAAAACTTGTGAAACTATAATATCGGGAAGACTTAACTCTGCTTACATGCTAGGGTATACCCATCATATTAATACTCTCCGTTTTCCATGACTTTTAATTCTTGATAAACAGAAATATTCCTGCTAATCGGAGCAAAAAAGTTTCGAAGGAAAATCTTGATAAATTATAACCTATTACAATGTGAATCGTCAACAAAAGGGTTTGATGCAGCTTCCGCCCCTATAGTCGATGAGGGGCCGTGCCCCGGATAAACAACGGTTTGTAGCGGTAATACCATTAATTTTTCACAAATGCTTTTGATCAGAGTAAAATGGGAACCGCCTGCCAGATCTGCACGTCCGACTGAGCTGGCAAACAGGGTGTCTCCACAAAAGACTGCATTGTTTACTACAAAGCAGATCCCGCCAGGTGTATGCCCGGGGGTTTCGAGAACCTGCATAGATAATTTGCCAAAATCTATCCGGTCTCCTTCAGAAACAAAAACATCCGGTTCAGGCTGATTTCTAAAAAACAGGTTGAGAGCGAATCCCGGATTTTTATACAATTCTAGATCCTTCTTATTCAGTATAATTGGAACTTTATAAATTTCTTTAAGACGACCGTTCGCTCCAATATGATCAACATGTGCATGAGTGTTAATAATCTTTTTTACAGATAACCCCATAGTACACACTTTTTCTGCTATCCCTTTGCCATCTGCTCCAGGATCAATGATTACACTTTCTTTAGTTTCAGGACAAGCAACTAAATAACAATTCGTGGCAAACATGCTAACCGTTATTCTTTCAACTATCATAAATAATTATCCAGATCCTTCCTTCTTGCGTCCGACTAATACGTCCCCCTTATAATTCGAGCACTGTATTAATAGCAGGGAGCAAATCGGTCAGAGTTTTTAACTGATCATCTATTTGTCTGCGCTTTTGCAGGTCGCCAATTAACAAAGCAGGTACTTCGTTTATAGTATGCCTGCGACTGGAAAGATCCTCCAGGTTTCCGTGATCACTCGACACCAGGATCATTTCTTCTTGTGGATCGATCTGTTCGGCCAGGGAACCAATAAAGCTATCCAGGATTGAAATCACCCGGCCTGATTCCGATTGCTCAGCGAGATGACCGGCTAAGTCACTAAGAAAATATTCAAAGAGACAAAAGTCGAAGTTACGGCTTATTTCAATTAGTCTCTCAGCACCTTTTTCTGGAGCAATTAAAGGCACATCAAATCCCATACGCTGCAAAGTATCATTGGTGATATCCATATAAAGAGCATTGCCTGCTTTCAAATCATCTAAACCCAAAAAGGGCAATCCACCATAATAAGCGGTCAGCGTTGAACAAGAAAACCGGTTGCCAGGCAGATCGCAGCGCAATAAATCAAAAAAGGAAGGACGGTAGGCATTGGCAAAAGCTACCCGAAATCCTTTTTCCCTCAACTGTTTAAACATTGACTTTCTGGAAATTAGCCCTCGTAAAGCGCTATTAGGGAAACCTCTTAAGTGTCTGCCCAGATAGGCAGCGGCGTTGCTGCCGGTAAATATAGAAGCTTGGCCGGTAGCGCTTTGCGGAAAACCAGGCACATTTAATGTGGCATCCAACCCTAAAAGAGTAGCTTTAGAACCTTTATGGTTTTTAGCATTTTCAGTTAAGTGCTGCCCGTCGAGGAGGCTGGAAATACCTGGAGTATCCGTAAAAACAAAAGGGTTGCCAACCTGCTGCGTGCCCAGGCCTATCCCGTCAACAAAAATGAATAGCAACCGCAAATTCCAGCCTCCATTTTATAATCCTCTGTACTCTTAATTAATCTAATCGAAGAATTCTTCTTCAAAGAAACCTTCTTCTTCCTCTTCTAGATCATCTTCAGGGTCTTCCGGGAAAGAAGGTTCTAAATCTAGATCATCAGGTCTCTCCTCAAAAGTTAATGTAGCTTGTTTCTCTACTCCGTCTCGGTAATATTTAATCGTAACCGTATCATCAGGATAGTAAAAAAGCAACTTGTCAAACAATTGAGCAATGTAATCTATACCCTGATTATCTACTTCAACAATGATATCGCCATCAGTCAAACCGGCTTGATCAGCCGGGCTGTCAGGGACTATTTCAACAAGGTATACCCCCTTATCAGGTTCCGGATCATCATAACTCAAGTAGTCGTCTATCAAAACCCCCATGTGAGGACGTTTCACTTCCCCATATTCCTGTAAATCCCGGATTACTCTGTCTACAGTGCTGCTGGGAATTGAAAGACCAATCCCCTCAACACCGGCCAGGGCAATTTTTGCTGTGTTAATACCCACTATCTCACCCTGCATGTTTAACAAGGGCCCGCCGCTATTTCCAGGATTGACCACTGCATCGGTCTGAACAAACGTATGGGCATAATCCGTGCCGGGAATCCTGACCTGGCGGTCAACAGCACTGATGATCCCTAAAGTTACAGTTTGTTGAAGTCCTAGTGGGTTCCCAATGGCCAGGACGGTTTCACCAACCCGGTTTTTCCCGGAATCTGCAAGCGGCACATACGTTAAACCTGTTTCTTCTATGCGCAACAAAGCTAAATCAGTCATTGCATCTGAGCCAATCAACTCCGCTTCATAATGGCCCTTATCAGGAATGATGACCATTATCTCTTCTCCATTTCTAATAACATGTTGGTTGGTAACTATATAGCCATCTGAGGAAACAATTACACCGGAAGCAGACTCTGCTTGCTGCACCTGCTGCTCCCCAAATGCTTCAGTATTTTGTAAACTGCTGACACCAACTACGGCGGGCATTACACTGTCTACAATCTCAACAGTGTCTCTGTCTCTTTCTACATCAGGTAGAGCCTCCTCCTCCGGGTCAGGATCTGCTTCAGGGACCTCTTCACGCACCTCTTCGGGTGCCTGTTCGTCAGTTACTGGGATCAGATAGGCCGAAAACAAAAAATAAAACAAAGCTGCCCCCAAAAATATACCTAATATCCCGAAGGATGCGTAGCCAATAAAAGCCCAGATTCCTCCGCGTTTTTTATGATCATTATGCTGCCGATCCATTTAAGCGACACCTCCATATATAAAACTGCTATGATTAAATATGTGATTGTTAGTATAGTTTATATCAACTACTTCCTATCGTAAAGGGGACTGTTCAAAGTATTTGCTGAATCCCCCGTCTATTCAGGATTACCGGGCATTTGGCCTGAATTAATGTGATTAACCCGCTTTATTGAGGCGCCTAACCCGACTAACTTCTGCTCAAAATTTTCATAACCTCGATCAATGTGTTCTATTCCGCTAACCCGACTTTCTCCATCTGCCATCATCGCTGCAATAATTAAAGCTGCACCTGATCTTAAATCCGGGGCGTTAATAGGTGCACCCTGCAAGCTACTGCCCCCCTCAACAAGTGCAGTTCGACCCTCAACCTTAATTCTAGCACCCATTCTTTTCAACTCATCTACCTGGTTATAGCGTCCGTCAAAAACATTTTCAGTGACCACACTTAACCCATCCGCCGCAGTTAACAAAACCATTCCCGGTGGCTGCAAATCAGTGGGAAAACCTGGATACGGAAAAGTTTTAAGGTCGGAAGGCAGCAGCGGTTTAACCACTTCTATTTTAATTTTTTCAGGCTCAACTATTACTTTTACACCGGTTTCCCTCAATTTTGCAGTTATTGCTTCAAGGTGCTTGGGAATAACATCTTCTACTGAAACATTCCCCTTAGTAGCGGCTGCAGCTAACATAAACGTACCGGCTTCTATTCTATCCGGTATTACTGTATGTCTGACTCCGGAAAATTTTTTTATACCGTCAATTCTGATCACATCGGTTCCGGCGCCTTTAATTGATGATCCCATTGCATTTAAAAAGTTTGCCAGATCAACAATTTCCGGCTCTTTGGCAACATTCTCTAACACCGTTCGCCCTTCTGCCGCTGATGCAGCGAGCATCAAGTTAATTGTGGCCCCGATACTAACCACGTCAAGGTAAATATGGGCACCCACCAGTTTATTTGCTGAAAGTTTAATCATACCCTGTTCAATATTAATCTCTGCCCCCAAAGCAGAAAATCCTTTTAGATGCTGATCAATGGGGCGCGGTCCCAAATCGCATCCTCCGGGGATAGGAACCTCTGCACGACCATAACGGGCTAGAAGACTGCCCATAAAATAGTAAGAAGCGCGCATTTTTTTAACCAGCTCATACGAGGGCGCAATTTTTGCAAGATTTCCGGGAGTTAACTCGATAGTGTTCCTACCACGCCTGCGGATAGACACTCCTAAAGTTTCCAATATTTTTGTCATTGTACGCACATCATTAATATCCGGTAAATTTTCAAGAGCTACTGTTTCTGATGTAAGCACAACTGCTGGCAGAATAGCCACTGCTGCATTTTTTGACCCGCTGATCTTTACGTTACCGGACAACTTGACTTTGCCATTAACTAAAAAATTTTCCATGATGACCTCCGCAATCTTAATATATGAGCAATTCTATAAATGTTTATCAATTGTCCTCTTCATCTGGCAACTTTTCCGAAACAGTCTTTTCCTGCTCCATATTTCCGGTAAAAGCATTAATATAGTGATGCTGTTTTCCATCAAGCTCAATTCTCCAGACAGGGGGAATTTCCCATTTTTCAGCATCATATTCACCGCTAAAATAACCCAGCCTTATATCATTAATAGATCGTTCTTCTGTGCTTGGACCAAGAGTGTTAGCCAGGTTATTCAAAGCTTCGTTGGCAGGGATTACTTCCATTTCTCTTTCAGGAATCCGCTCTATAGGTTTAAGCCAGTAAATTTCTACTTTTTGAAGATGATTTGCTTGGATAACAGCTTTTAGCTGGCTGGCAAAAATAGGCTTATCTTCGAGCATTTGCTTATAATAAAGAACCGTAACATCGTCATCTTCGCGATCCAGGTAATCAAATAAAGCACCGTCGGGCAATATCTCTTCGTCGCTTAAAAACTGCTCCACCAGATCATTTAAATCACTTTCATCGAGATCGGATAGTTCTTCTTCCAAAGATAGACCAGGATCAAAGAATATTTGAATCAAGCCACTTGAATGAGCAACAGCATTTATTCCTGGCAAGTTATAATATGTTGCGTCTTCTGTCTCATCAACCCTGATAGCATTAGCTTCAAATCGCTTTATAGTATCCTCCTTGGTATCCCAGTAAGGAGATACAGTAAGAAAATCACTGGTTTGCACCGCCCGATCTAATGAAGTGTCCAGATAATAATTATTTTCATTAAGTGCATCTTCAGTTGCGGCCAGCTCTTCTGAAGTTACAGCTACCTGGGTCAACCTCCCGAAATCCGGCCAAAACAATTGATAACCCAGGAAAAGATTTAGTCCAATAAATGCAAAGATCAATATGGTTTTTGCCCGGCCAAGGTTCAAAGCATATCCTCCTCACTGATTTGCTCTAAACTTCCTACTTTTAATAAAAATTCTTTGCCATTAAGCTTTATAGACCACACTGGCTCTCCGCGTGGAAAAGACAAACTGCCGGTGACAACATATTGAAGATTAAATGATTCCAATCTCAGGCTGGTTCTATCCAAAGCTGCTTCCCCATCATAGAGCTTTATTGCTTCATGCAGCGCTTCATTCCACTCAGCAATCAAAATTCCTTCTTCTTCCTCTACTGCTTCTTCATTTTCTATATCAGATTCTTCTTCGACATTATTTTGATCATTTGCCTCAACCATACTTTCTTCTATTCCATCATTTTCAACAATAAATAGGGATCTTGTATAATCAAACAAACCAAGGTCATTAAAAGAAATCCTGGTTTTATGATCTGCATATAAAGGATACCCTTCGTGGTACATAACCCATTCTGCTTGATAAAAAGAATACCCGGCCCGCCTTGACAATTCAAGATTCTTTAATTGTAAACCATCAGGCCAACCACCATGGTTGCTAATGAGATTACTTATATTTAGAAGCGCATCATGATAAGACATAGTAGCCTGGCCTTCTTCATGGCGCGGATTAGAATATTCAAGGCCAACATCTGTCAAACGCAAACCTTTTTCCCCATCAGTATAAATTACATGGCCATCCCTTTCTTCTATAACCCGGGCCATATTATAATCAACAAAGAAGGTTTTCAGTAAAGCTTCCTTGACTAATTTTTCCGGCTTTAAAGTAAGGTGATTTATAAAGAACGGTTCTTTTGGTATATAAATAGGATTGCGTAATTGTATATTTCGATCAAATTGCTCAGATAACATATCCTCTGTTAAAGAATGATAGGCTGCTAAGTCATTAGTAGGGATGTTTTGTAATCGCCCCCTGAACTGCTCCAGATCTTCCTTAGCCAGGCCTGTTAATTCCTCGGTTAATAGCACAGACATTTCGGTTCCTACATCAGAACCTTTAATAACTAACCACTTTGTGACCTCTTGTTTTGAATCTTCCATTTCAGAGTCTTCTTCAGAGTCTTCTTCAGTTAACTCTTTATCATTAGATTGATCTGGTTCATTTGTTTCGTCCTGATCATCCAAATTATTAACAATCGTTTCTTCCTGAACATTCGGATCATCTTCATTATCTATTGCCTGGCTTGATTCCACCAGGCAGTATAGTTTTACTTTATCGACCTCAAGATCTACTGTTTCAGGAAACCAGGGCAATTCACCTCCGACAGGTAATGAAGTTTGAAAATAAAAAGTAAGGCAGTTAACGGCTTCTTCATCCGGAGAGCTTTGATCCACAAAAGCAGCTTTATCTAAGTCCTTCATCAGTGAAGACAGGTGTGACCACAAATCATCATAATTCTGTTCGCCTTTTTGGAAGACATAATTAGCATCATCAATATCAGCAACAATTCGGGATGGGGCAATCGCATCTTCTAATGGGCGAGGTTGTTCAAACACAACTCTCTCATATACATCTTCAACCGTCAATTCGGTCGGTTTTTGGCCATACCAGAGCTGATAAGTCAGAAAAAGACTCATAACAACCAGCAGTAGAAGAAACAAGCTTTTTGCATATTCATTCATTATTGCTCTCCTCCCTCCTCTCTAAACCGGGGCAATGTAAACCACACCCTGGTTCCTTTACCGGGGAGACTATCAATCCATATTCTTCCTCCATGAGCTTCAACAATTTTTCGAGCGATGGACAAACCCAGGCCGGTTCCGCCAAAATCACGGCTTCGTGTTTTTTCTACCCTATAGAATCGTTCAAACACCCGTGGCAGTTCATCTTCTTTAATACCGCTACCCGTATCCTCTATCAGCACTTTTATAAAACCTTCGTGTGATAAATCATTCTCAGTGGCACTAATTTTTACCTCCCCATCAGGTGGAGTATATTTAAGCGCGTTGCTCAATATGTTTGTAAAAACCCTCATGATTTTGTCACGATCGATGCAAGCAGGGTGGATATCATCAGTAACCTTTACAGAAATCCGAGGCAATTCAGTGCTAAGCTTTTGTTTGGCTTGTTCCACAGCTTCAAGAGCTATGTCTCTAATGTTAATTTCATTTTTTTTCCAGGCGAGTCGGTTTGAATCCATCTGCGATAACTCCAACAGATCTTTTACCATACTAACCATGCGCTCGGTTTCTCTGGACAATACTTCAAGAAAACGATTGCGGACCCCTACTTCTTCAGCAGCGCCATCCATCAGGGTTTCTACATAACTTTTCACAGTAGCCAGTGGAGTTCTTAATTCATGAGATACATCTGCAACAAATTCATCCTGGCGCCTCGTCAAAGCTCTTTCCCTGGTTATATCATGAAGGACGATCAGTGTTCCGTCAAGCTTACCCTTATCTACTTTAAATGGAGCGATTTTAACCTTTATAGTGCATTCTGGGTCACTGCTTGATAGTTCAGCGTTCAAAGGCTCTTGCTGGCGAATAAATCGGCGCGTTGCTTCTGTACCGATTAAACTTCTTAATAAGTTAAAACCGGATCGGTTTAATATCGGAACTTTCAGATTTAAATTCTTCAGCAGGTAACGGGCAGAAGGATTAATCTGTATGAGATGGCCCTTGCCATTAAGTGCAGCAACACCATCACTCATGTTATTAATAATTGCTTCGACTTTACTTTTTTCTGAAGACATTTCATTGATTGTATAACTGAGTTTTTCAGCAAGATGATTAAAGGTTTCTCCAAGCCTTCCTATTTCATCAGAGGTTTGAACTTCTATTTTACGAGAAAAATCGCCCTGGGCCATAGAACTGGCCTGGTTGGTCACATCCTTAATCGGCAGGGTTATGGTTCTGGTTAAAACCAGTCCTAAGAAAAAACTTACAGCCAAAACAAGACCGATTCCGGTCAATAATATAGTTTTAACTTCACTTAACGTCTCATCCACTGCCTTAAGAGAACCACTCATGTATATGACTCCAAGGGTTTGTTGATCCTGCTGAATTGGGTAAGCCATAAAATAACGTCTTTCATCTTTAAGAGGATCATACCGCACGTTATCACTGAGATTCCCGGCCATGGCCCGGGTAATTTCATCACGAATTAGGCGCTGGCCGACCAGAGCCTGACTACCGGAGGTTTCAATAATTTGAGCATAACTATCCAAAACCATGATTTCCATTTCGTGCAAATCACTGAACTCCCGGGCTAGACGAACCGTGTCTTCAGCCCACTGCTCACCCTCACCAAACCCAGGTTCCATAAAAGCAGATAAGAGCCTGGCCTGATTTTCCAAATTATCCTTATAATTACGCAGATAATATTGTTCCAGTGACTGCACCAGGTAAACACTGATCAGCTGCAATGAAATAAGAATTAACATAAAATAAACAAATATGATTTTCCATTGGAGACTATTAAATAACTTAACTCGGCCTAAAATAGTAGCCGACACCCCTCTTTGTTTTTATGTAATCCGGATTGGCAGGATCTTGTTCCAGCTTTTCACGCAGCCGCCTGACTGTAACATCGACCGTTCTTTCATCACCAATATATTCGTAGCCCCAGACTTGATTTAAAAGCTGTTCCCTACTATAAACAAAACCCGGTTTTCTCATTATAAAAGCCAGCAAGTTGTATTCACGAAGAGTTAGCTCCACTGGCTTACCTAAATTATATACTTGCACTTCATCCTGATCTACCTCAATGGTACCAACTTTTAATTTATTCTTTTCAATATTATTTTGATTATTTTCTACCTTACTTCTCCTGAGGAGTGCTTTAATCCGTGCTGTTACCTCACGTGCACTAAAGGGCTTTGTGACATAATCATCTGCTCCCAGCTCAAGACCGAGAACTTTATCTATTTCCATCTCTTTTGCCGTTAACATAATTATAGGTATCTCCCGGGTCGCCCGGATTTCCCTGCAGACCGCAAAACCGTCTTTTTGGGGAAGCATAATATCCAATACAATCAAGGCAGGACTTTCATCCTCAACTTTATTAAGGGCCTCTTCCCCGTCAAAAGCTGTCACCACATGGAAACCCTCTTTCTCCAAATTATACTTGAGAATTTCCACAATAGGCTTTTCGTCATCCACTACAAGTATTTTTTGTGCCACTTCAATCACTCCACTCTCCCGGTAGACATAAAATTCGTTTTTTAACTTTAAAAACCCTTCTCCATCAGGAGAAGGGTTTATTAATCTTCACTTTCTCTCTGATTAGGGGTTAAAAAACCGGAGCGGATCAATCGGCTTGTGCTGATAATAAGAATGCCATTCTCCACTACCGTCATCCCGGCGGACTTCAAAATGCAAATGTGGTCCGGTAGTCCGCCCACTGGTGCCAACCTTTGCAATGACATCACCCTTGGTTACCTCATCACCCTCGGAAACCAGATTAGATTGGTTATGTAAATAGAGTGTCCAGTAAGAACCGTGATAAATTATTAAATAGTTCCCCTGGGTTCCACCATAACCAGAGAACCATACCACTCCATTGTCAGCAGCTAAAACATTGACTCCGGCATTCGTATCTATATCAATACCGGTATGCCATGAGCTAAAACCCCGGCCGGGAGTAATTTCCCCACCATCCTCTACTGGCCACAAAAAGCGCCCTGTCCCTTTGGAGGGCACCTGGGAAGTTCCATGTGCTTCAACCTGATTTACAGGTTCTTCCAGGACAGTTTTGCTCACTTTTTCTCTTTTAACTTCAATGCCATTTTCCCGAGTCACATGATAAGTAATCGCTTTTTCCCCTTCGACTCCTTCAGTAATAATTTCACTTTGCACAACCCACAAATCATCATCGTTTTTTCTTTCTATATCGAAAGGTATTTCTTCAAAAAGCGTTTCTTCTTCTATAGTCTTAACGCTTATATTAACATTACTCATTGAGTTATTGTCACCAGGCTGGTTCGTCAGCAATAATTCCTCTTCATTAGTGGGCACATCCTCATTTGTATCCGAAAAAACGGGGTCATCACCGCTGTAAGCATACCTGCTGCTTAGACTTCCCCGATTAGCTGCTGCGGACGAAGATGCAGACTGAACTTCCTGTTCTGGCTCTTCATGATTGCTAAGGTTGGAAACAAGCTCTTCTACAGATAAAACATGATTTGGGGGAACACTGCATGGTTCTACTTTTAAGTCTTCCAAAACAGATGTAGTTAAAACTTTAGTGCCACGATCCCCCTGGCTGTATAAGGCCTTTATCTTCTCAATAGCTACGTCTAGAACTTCACTGGAAGCAACCGGCGCAAAAGGACGTCCTTCAACATGAACCATGTAAGCATCTGTCTGAAAGGCAACTTTTTGACGAATCTGATCCCGAACCTCATCTGTGTTTGGGGTGCAATCCGGCCTATATTCCCTGACTAAATAGATTGCTTGACTTTTCTCAACTTCCATCCCATATAGTTTGCCGCATCGCTCGGTCAAATCAGCTAAAAATTCTTCAAATTCTTCATCATCTTGAACAATACCAATTTGCTGATCATCCATTAAAACAACATATGCAAAGTTACTCAAATAAACCTGAAAACCAAGCAGCAGTATAACGGCAAGTGAACTTATAACCAAAAAGTGCGTAAGACTCATTTTGCCTTCTTGAAAATATGCTAATATTGTTTTATAAACCTGTCTTAAGGTTAACAAACCATCGTTTTTCAAGCGCTTAACAGCAAGCAAAGCATTATGAAAGCTGGTTACCATTGCAAATATCCTTTCTGGCTGTCCTGTTTTAACTGCTTCTGATTATTTTTACGATGACAATTCAAAGATTCGCCATAAAATTTATAATTCCTGCCAGTAAAGAGTTGGAACATAATCATGCTTACTGTTCACCTGTTTCTTTATAACGGCTTACTATTTCACGAGCTGCTAAAACTCCGGTTGCGCTGGCCTGGATCAGCCCCCTGGTCACCCCGGCTCCATCTCCCACTGCGAATAAATTAGATATTCCAGTTTCAAGCTTTTTGCTAAGGGTTAGTCGATATGAATAGAATTTTACTTCAACACCATATAAAAGAGTATGCCTTGAATTAATGCCCGGAGCTAACTTATCAAGGGCTTCTAACATCTCAATAATCCCAAGCAAATAGCGGTACGGTAAAACCAAGCTCAAATCCCCGGGCGTAGCTTCCTTTAAAGTGGGACGAACTAATCCACGCTGAATACGTTCCGGAGTTGAGCGTCTGCCCATCAACAAATCACCCAAACGTTGAACAAGGACACCATCACCCAACATATTTGCCAGGCTGGCTATATAACGTCCATAACGAATCGGTTCTGTAAAAGGCTCAGTAAAAGACTTGCTAACCAACAATGCAAAGTTAGTATTGTTGGTTTTGGTTTCGGCATAACTATGCCCGTTGACAGTAAGTAATCCTTCATTGTTTTCTGTAACAACAACTCCATAGGGATTCATGCAAAACGTCCGGATTCGATCATCGAACTGGCTGGTAAAATATATTAATTTTGACTCGTATATTTTATCAGTTAAGTTTTCCATAATCACAGATGGAACTTCTACCCGGACCCCAATATCAACCGGATTGTTTGACCCTTGTAACCCGAGCCTATTTGATTCACTGTATATCCACTCAGCACCAATCCGACCGGGACCGCAAATCACATAATCTGCATAGTATATTTCTCCAGATTCCAGCTTAACTCCCTTAATTGACCCTTCTTCGCAAACCAGTTCATCTACTGTTGTTTTCATTGAGATATCGATTTTATCTAATAAAGCATTATGCATTTTTTCTAGAACGCTATAACAGTTTTCGGTGCCCAGATGCCTAATTTTTGCCGGAATTAAATTAAGTCCGGCTGCTGCTGATTGACGCTCCATATCTTTTATAGCTTCTATATCGGTTCCATATACTGTTTCAGAAGCCCCAAAGGTGCGATAAGTTGCATCTACTTCATCAATAAGTTTTTCAACCAGATCCGGCTCAACAAATTCATCTAAATGCCCGCCAAAAGCCGGTGTTAAGGTAAGTTTGCCATCGCTAAAAGCTCCGGCTCCTCCCCAGCCACAGGTAATAGCACAGGGATCACAGCGGAGGCAACGGCCATATTCATACTGTGTTTTGCAACGCCGCCGATCAAGAGGTGATCCTTTATCAATGATCAAGATTTTCGCCTTACTGTTGGCTGTCAGCTCCAGAGCGGCAAATATGCCGGCTGGGCCGGCACCAATTATAATTACATCATATTTTAATTCTGGCATGATCTTCCTCACCCCTCTTGACTGGATGGTTCGCGTGCGATATTAGCAAACTTGGTATACCGATCAAGGAAGTAAAGTTCTACTAAACCTGTAGGACCATTACGCTGTTTAGCTATGCTGACTTCTGCGATATTACCTTTTTCTGAATCTTTATTGTAATAGGACTCTCGATAGATAAACATAACCAGGTCAGCGTTGGCTTCAATCCCACCAGACTCCATCAAATCACTAAGGATAGGTCTTCGATCAGGCCTTTTTTCCACTGCCCTGCTGAGCTGAGAAAGCGCCAATACCGGCACATCCAGTTCTTTGGCCAAAGCTTTTAAGGCTCTTGAAATTTCTGACAACTCCTGCTGACGACTTTCTGCCCGGCTAAATCCACGCATTAGCTGTAGATAATCAACAAATATTGCTTCTAATCCCTTTTCCGCTTTAAGCCTTCTTGCTTTAGCTCGAAGCTCCATCACTGATAGTGTGGCTGTATCATCAATATAAAGAGGTGAATCGCTTAATGGACCAACTGCTTTGGTTAGTTTATGCCACTCATCCTGGGATAAAAACCCCCGACGCATATTCTGAGCATCGACCTGAGCTTCAGCGCATAATAGACGTTGAGCCAACTGCTCCTTGGACATCTCCATGCTAAAAAATGCTGTCGGCATTTTACCTTTAACAGCTATTTCCTGAGCCATATTTAAAGCAAGGGTTGTTTTTCCCATACTGGGCCGGGCAGCAACAATCACGAGGTCAGATTTTTGCAGGCCAAAGCACATCCGGTCTAAATCCGCAAAACCAGTCGGTAAACCGGTAACCCCTTTTTTTTGATCATAAAGCTGTTCTATGCTATCGAATGTTTTAACAAGGACTTCTTTCAAGGGCGCAAATCCCTGGTGTTTGCCTCTTCGGCCTATTTCAAAAATTAGTTGTTCGGCTTCGTCTAAGAACTCATCTACATTGTGGGGCGACTCAAAACCGCGCGAAACTATCCCTGTAGCGGTCTGGATCAATGATCTCAAAATTGATTTGTCTCTGACAATCTGAGAATGATATTGAACATTCGCCGCGGTCGGCACCATGTTAGCCAAAGAGACCAGGTAAGATCTTCCACCGACTTCTTCTAAACACTGATTACTCTGTAGTTCATCAATTAAAGTAACCACATCAACCGGTTCGCCTTTCTCACTTAAGGAGATAATCCCGGAATAAATTTTTTGGTGTGCAGTACTGTAAAAGTCTTCTTCCACCAACAATTCGGCAGCAGAAAAGATTGCTTCTTTATCTATAACCATTGAGCCTAAAACAGACTGCTCAGCCTCTTTACTTTGGGGAGGAATTCTGTCGCTGAGTACAACCAAATGCAACGGCCTCCTTTCACCAGCAACTAAGCATCTTTATCTACATTTATGAAAATTTCTGCTTTAGTTCCCGGGTGCAGCTTGATTACAGCTGAGTGATTGCCGAGACTTTTTATCGGCTGGTCAATATCGATGTCTTTCTTGTCAATTTCGAAACCTTTTTCAGAAAGCTTCTCGGAAACATCAGCCGGTGTAACGGAGCCAAAAAGACGCCCTCCCTCTCCGGCAGGCATTTTAAAGTCCAACTCAACTTTATTTAACTTTTCAGCCTGCGCACGAGCCTGTTCTTCTAGCTGCTGATTAATCAGTTCCTGTTTTTCCTGGCGTTGCTTTAATTCACGCAACCGCTGTGGGGTGGCTTGCACTGCCAAACCCCGTGGCAAAAGATGGTTACGGGCATAACCGGGGGCAACATCTTTTAGCTCTCCCTTTTTCCCCAGGTTAGGAACATCTTTTTGTAATATTATTTGCATCAGAATATCACTCCTATCGGCTGTAAATTTGTTTTCTGCCATTAAAAACCCTGCTGAAAAAACGGTGCCCGGAATTACCTGACACCGTTGTTAGTCAGCTGCTTTATTCCCGACTATTCAGAAGTAAAGGGAAGTAAAGCCATAATTCTTGATCTTTTTATCGCTCGTGTTAACTGACGCTGATGCTTCGCGCAATTACCAGAGATTCGACGCGGAAGCACCTTCCCCCTTTCAGTAACAAAGCGCTTTAATTTATCATATTGCTTATAATCTATACTTTCTACCTTATCAACACAGAAACTACAGATCTTTTTTTTTGGTTTTCTACCTCTGTCTCGCCTCATCTTATCACCTTCCTTCCACTAAAAGGGAACGTCGTTTTCATTGATTTCTATATCATCAACGTTCTGATTCTGATTCTGGTTCTGGTTCTGGTTCTGATTCTCTTCATCGGTTGATTCGTATTGATTAGAACTACGAGGACGCTCGAGAAATTGAACATTGTCGGCTACTATTTCAGCAGCCTTACGCCTGACACCCTGACGATCATCATAAGATCGAACCTGCAAGCGACCGCTAGCGGCAGCCAGATTACCTTTTTTTAAATAGTTTGCGCAATTTTCTGCTAGTTTACGCCAGGTTACAATGTCAATAAAATCTGTTTCTCTTTCCCCCTGCTGGTTAGTAAAAGGGCGGTTAACTGCCAACGTAAAAGAAGCTACCGCTACCCCACTACCAGCTGTATAACGCAGCTCCGGATCTTGGGTTAAACGGCCGATTAAAACAATCTGGTTTAACATAACTAATTCAATCCTCCCGATACTACTCGTTAACCTTACTGTCGTTCTCTTCTTCTGCTGAAACAGCAGCTTCATCAGGCTTATCAGATTCTTCCTGACCCACCACTTCTCCAGTCGCTTCGTCTGCTTCAACTTCTTCGGCTTCTTCGGCTTCTTCGACTGCCTCGGTTTCTTCGGTTGCTTCTTCTGAGATCACTGACTTATATTCTTCTTCTTCAACCCGAACTACTAAATAACGAAGAATTGCGTCACTGACTCGGAAGTAATGTTCAATTTCTGGAATGATGGCCCCTTGACCGCTGAAGTAAACCAGGTAATAATAACCTTCTACATGCTTGTCAATCTCATAAGCTAATCGGCGCTTTCGCCAATCAACTACTTTGTTGACTAGACCTTCGTTCTTGGTTATGGTGTCTTTTAGACCATTGATGATTTCTTCGTGTTGATCTGGTTCAAAATCCGGACGGATAATTAACATAATTTCATAAAGTCCCATTCAATATCACCTCCCTCTGGACTTACGGCCCCAACTAAGGAGCAGGGATTTGCCTGCAACATAATAGCATACTTGCTCTATGAGAGCAAGCTAGACCAATCAATTATCCTATGTGCTAACCCGTTAAATCACCATGGTAAGCAGGGCCCCGCTTAATCAACTTCAAAATATTTTTAATAATCCCAGCTACAGGAACAGCTAAAACCATACCGAGCAGTCCGGCAAGGGTGCCACCAGCAAGGATCGCGACAATTATAGTAATTGGCTTTAGATTAACTATGCGACCGAGAACTACCGGGGCAAGAAATAAACCATCTAAAATTTGAATAACAACATAAATCAATATTATAAATAGCGGAGAAGGAGTAAGTGGAGAAAAACTTAATAGAACTGCCGGAACCGCGGCGATATATGGCCCTATATAGAGTATAAAGTTAAATAACCCGGCAACAATGCCCAAAAGAAATGCATAGGGCATACCGACAATATAAAGCATTATTCCGGTAATCACACCGACAATTATACAACGAATCAAAGAACCGCGGATAAAAGCACCAACATTATTGTCAATAATTTCTAGCAGCTCCTCTGCTAAAGGGCGCCTCTTTAAAGGCACAATATCGATCAACTGATTCCTGATTGTGTGAAAATCACTTAGCAAAAAATACACAAGAAACAAAACGATAAATATATCAACAGCCCCACCAATAAGGGACAAAGATGCTTCCGCCAGGTATTCGACACCCTGATAAAGATTGTCGGATAAACTAATTAAATATTCTCTGACCTCTGCTTCGACATCAAGCACTATAAGCTGCTGTGAAATCCAGTAAAGGTAATTCTGAAAACGCTCCACATAATGAGGAAAGTTTTCGGCCAGCTCAGTGGCTTCAAAATATATAACCGGTATAAGCAAGCTTACAGTAACTGCGCAAAAAAGTAAAAATGTCAGAAACACTAGAGCTGTTGCCAGACCATGACTTATTCGAAACCTTTTTTTTAAATAAACAAGCATTGGATAAAAAATATAGACAATCAAAATACTGACCAAAAGTAGCGCAACAAGCCAGGATATGCTCTGCAGCAGCCAAATTATTCCGCCCAGCATAAAAAGCAAAGTTAGTAACCGTAAAACAAAGGTCCACTGCTTATCCACCGAATTCACCTTCCCGCTGCCTTTAGCCTGACAAAAAAATAATCAATACGTTAAACCTTAGTTTCGAAACCGGAAAAAAAGAACTTCGCCGTCTTTGACCGGGTAATCCCTGCCTTCAACTCTGCAAATCCCTTTTTCCCTCGCCCTGGCCAGGCTACCCTCAGTAAGTAGAGCTTTCCATTCAATAACTTCAACATTAATGAATCCGCTTTCCATATCAGAATGGATTCGACCGGCTGCATTTATAGCCCGAATACCGAATGGAACTACCCAGGCCCGTGCTTCGTTACCTTTAACAGTATAGAATGCAAATAGCTTTAGGTGTTTGTAACAATCCTGCAGTAGCTTTTCGGTCCGGCTTTCCTCTAAACCATAGGCTCCCAGAAAAGATTTCCGCTCCTCAGCAGGCAACTCTGTAAGTTCTGCTTCAAGGCTGGCGCACATCGGAACCACTGAACTATTGGCCGGGAAAAAAGAACAATCCGGGTTAAGGAAGTGTGCTTCATTCAAATTATAAACATAGAGCATACCCTTCCGGGTTAGCAGGGACAGTTGATCCAAATAAAACTCGTCTTCTCGGGAAAAGTTCATATCCCGCAAAGCAGTGCCATGATTTAAGTGTTCCTCCAAACTAGATAGCAGATCCAATTCATATTGAGCAGATTGATCACCACTTTTCAGTTTTGGTTCCAGCTTTTGTCGTCTTCTGGAAATGACCTCGATATCAGCAAGATTTAATTCAAGGTTAACTATTTCAAGCCGGGCCGCAGGGTCTAAATAATCATTATCGGGCTGCTCAAATCCAGCTACAACATGAATAAGAAGATCAACATCACGCAAATGACCAAGGAACTGATTGCCTAAACCCTCACCCCTGCTTGCTCCTTCAACAAGCCCTGCCACGTCAAAAACAGTGATCGTTGCCGGAGTAACTTTTTGGGAATCACACAATTCAGCCAGTTCAGATAATCTTTGATCAGGAATAGGCACAACTGCCTTATTAGGGTTAATTGTAGAAAACGGGTAACTTTCAATAGACACATCAAGGGCGGTCAGGGCTTTAAACAAAGTCGACTTGCCGGCATTAGGCAAACCGACTATTCCACAACTCCAAGCCATAGCAATTACCTCCCTGCTTAACCAGGTTTTGAGTCATCTTCAGACAATAAACTCTTAACTCGGCGCTCGAAGCGGGTGCGGGGCATCATAACACTACGACCACAATTTAGACATTTTATCCTAAAGTCCATACCCACCCTGATTATCCGCCATTGATTAGAACCGCAAGGATGTCCTTTTTTCATTTTAACAAGTTGGCCTACCTCATACGGAACCATAAGAACAACCACCGGTCTTTAGAGGTCATCAAGTATGCTTTTAATTTGCTCATAGACCCCATTAATATCCTGATTGCCATTAACCTCGCTGATTAAACCTTTCTCTTGATAAAACTTTATCAGGGGCTCAGTTTGCTTTTTATAAACATCTAATCTTTCTTTAACTGTTTCAAGGGTATCATCATCTCGCTGATATAGGTCACCACCACACTGATCGCAAACGTTGCGCACTTTAGGTGGTTTGAATTTTAAATGGTAGTTTGCACCGCAATCAGAACAAACCCTTCTTCCGGTTAACCGTTCTATAAGCTCATCTTCTTCCACTTCAATCAGCAGCACTGAATCTATTTTTGTGCCAATATCCGGTAATGCTTGGTCCAAAAAAACAGCCTGGTCTACTGTACGTGGGAAACCATCCAGTAAAGCACCTTTAAAACAATCTGGCTCCATAAGGCGCTCTCTAACTATTTCAACAACCAGGTTATCTGGGACTAACTGCCCCTGATTCATATTTTCACGTGCTTTGCAACCCAGAGGCGTTTCCTCTTTAACCGCTTTTCTTAAGATATCGCCTGTTGAAACATATGCAAGACCATAGTTTTTTACAATACTTTCTGCCTGTGTTCCCTTGCCTGCTCCCGGGGGGCCCAGTAAAATAATAAGCATATCGACACCTCACTTTTAAATACCTGCTTAATAGGATACGAATAGAGTAAGTTCTTCTCAATTGGAGCCAATTCCTGCAAAACCTCATCAAAAATAAGCGCTTATGCAAAACAACAGAAGCACGACAAGGCAAGGTTGCTTCTGTTGTAATATATTTCAATAACTATGTAGCGCTTAGTTGTTCCCATGTTTATTGTTCCCATGTTTATAGAAGTATAACCTTGAAAATAAAGGTCTAAATAAATATCATTATTTTTAAAACGACTTTTCAGGAACAACTTTTTTATTTAGTGATCCAGTTTTCATTCCCGATTCTTTTGATTCGCCTTCTGCGGACTTCACGCTCCAGCTGCTGCTTTCTGAAGGCAAACCTTTTTGACCCTTGGCCGTATCTGTTGCTCCCTCCTGCTCCATCTCCATCGTGCCTGATAAAACAGAACCCTCTTCAACAAGCAACCCATTGACCTTGAAAGTACCAATAGCGGTTCCGGTTTTTTTGAGCTCCAGCCTTCCTTCTGCCTCAAGGGACCCTTCGTAAAATCCTGCTATTGTTATATTCCGGGCCTTTAGATTAACAGAAACCCGTCCACTTTCACCAATAATAACGTCTCCCTGATTTGATATTTCGCCTTCTGCTTCACCATCAACCCGAATCAAACCTTTACCATTAATAGTTCCGTTAAAAACAGTATCCTTGCCAATTATAGTATTAACTTTATCCGACGGTGTTTCTAAGTTATCCTTTTTAAACAATGCATTTTGCCTCCTTAAATTATTGCTTTTCCATATAACGCATAGGATTAACTGGAGAACCATCATGGCGCACTTCATAGTGAAGATGCGTACCGGTAGTTCTACCAGTTCGACCCATATAACCTATTGTTTGTCCTCTTTCTACTTCTTCTCCTGCTTGCACAGCAAAATCCTCAAGGTGAGCAAAGTGCGTTTCATAACCATTGCCATGACAAATAATCAGGAGGTTACCCAGACTACCCCGGTAACCGGAATAAATTACTTCTCCATCAGCGGTAGCCCAAACAGTTGAACCATGCGAGCCGGCAATATCCACACCTGTATGAAACTGATAGCCATCACCATAGGGANTTTCCCTTGTGCCAAATCCGGAAGTAATCCGTCCACGAGCCGGCCAGATCTCAGGTTTAGCTCTAATATAATCAACATAAGATCCGACCTCATCCAGTGCAGTAGAAAGATCAGGAGTAACTTCTTTCAAAAAGGTAATGTTTTCTGATGCCCGATCAAGCACCCCGTTCGAAGATGAGCGGCTCATATAAGACAATTCGTGCTCAATATAACCCGATTTTTCAAGCAGGTAGGCATTTGATGAGTTAGAAGAATAAATACTGTTAGACGAGCTCACCGAGTTAGAGGGGCTTGGAAAGGATTGATTGTTTGAGGCTTCACCGTTTTCCTCATCCTCATCCTCACCCTCACCCTCATCCTCGTCATTGATGCCTTCTATCTCCTCAAGTTCTTCTGCTCCTATCTGTTCTGTAACACTATCAATTAACTTATCTATTTCATTCATTTGCTCGATAACCCGTTCGGTTTCAACGGCCAGACTGTCAATCTCTTCCTGCTGAGCCCTGTTTCTTTCCCGCAAATCCTGGGCTTCTTGAGCTTCTGCAGCAGCCATAAGATAAGCATAGCCAAGCACACCAAGCCCTGTAACACCAAGCACTAAAAGAATCACTAGCGCCTGCACTACATAAAGTGGAATTCGCAGACTATAAGTAGCTTCTTCCGAATGGGGGACTATCATTATAGTAAAGCAGCGTTTTGATTTTGAACTAGACATTTTTAGTATCCCCTTTAACAATAAAAATCGGGTGTAATAAAAACACCAAAAGTGGCATTCTTTCCCCGACTTAATTCACTGTTACATTATAACACACATAAGATACAAGACAAAATAAAACAAAACTGACCATGAAAACTTCACTGAAACTAAGCAGCTGTGCAAATTTAGCAAAATGTTTCACGTGAAACATTTTGCTAAATTTGCATTATAAGTTTCACGTGAAACCTCTCTCATAGCCCCTCTGGTAAGAGTTTTTCCATTAACCGCTCCAGGTCATCGTCACTGTAATAATATATTTCAATTGTTCCGCCGTTCTTTGCCTGTTTAATTTTCACCTTGGTTCCCAGGCTGCGCTGCATTTGTAATTGCAGCTCCTCCTGAATGGGATCTGATTCTTCATTTCTTTCGCTCTTATCCTGATCTTTCTCTCGTTGTTTGCTTATGCGGCTCGCAATTTTTTCAGCCTCTCGTGCTGACAGCTTGTTTTTCATAATCTGACGCGCTGCTTCTTGCTGTAGTTTAGAGTCACTAATTCCAAGAAGGGGGCGGGCCTGTCCAGGAGCCAATTCGTTTTTAGCTAACGCTTCAATCACCATCTCCGGAAGTGATAATAGTCTAATACTATTTGCAATTGCCGGTCTGCTACAACCTATTCGCCTGGCTAAATCATCCTGGGTGTAATTATACTCCTTCATCAATTTCCGGTATGCACTTGCTTCTTCTACAGGGTTTAAATCTTCCCTCTGTAAATTTTCAATCAGCGCAATCTCCAACATAGTGCTTTTATCAATATTACGGACTACTGCCGGAATTGTCTTTAAGCCTGCTATTTTTGCAGCACGGCAACGTCTTTCTCCCGCCACCAATACATAATTACCAACCTCGTCCTCCGGACAAACAACTATGGCTTGCAGGACACCGTGCTCTTTAATAGACGCAGCTAATTCTTTCAGTTTTTCATCCTCAAATTCCCTTCTTGGTTGGAATGGATTTGGCTTGATAAGATCTATCGCAATTTCATTAGTATCCACTGTTTCATCGCTTGCCTCAACTTCCGGTATCAATGCACCCAAACCTTTACCCAAACGTTTCTTTTCACTCATTCTTCAAAACCTCCTGGGCCAAAGCAAGATGTAGAGATGCTCCCCTGCTGCGTGGATCATATTCCAGTATGTGTTGGCCATAGCTGGGAGCTTCACTCAAGCGGACATTACGTGGGATAACAGTATCGTAAACATAGTGTTTAAAATAGTTCTTCACTTCTTCTGCAACTTGTTCAGATAGATTAGTACGAGTATCATACATAGTTAATACAACGCCTTCAATGCCTAACGACTCATTAAGATGTTTACGAACAAGAGTTATTGTATTCATAAGCTGACCCAAACCTTCAAGAGCATAATATTCACATTGTATTGGGATTAATACTCCATGAGCTGCATTTAAGGCATTGAGGGTGAGCAGGCCTAAAGACGGCGGACAATCAATAATAATATAATCATATTCGTCCATTACAAGCTTTAGAGCATTTTTCAATTTTTCTTCTCGTGAAACCATGGCTACCAATTCAATTTCTGCTCCGGCCAGCTGGATCGTCGCAGGTGCAACAATTAAATTTTCCCATTGCGTTTCAATTATTATTTCATTGATGGGCAGTTCATCAATCAGTGTATTATAAATACAAATTTTTATCTCTTCTTTTGCCAACCCTACGCCGCTAGTTGCGTTCCCCTGTGGATCAATATCTACAAGCAAAACCTTTAAACCCATTTTTGCCAGGGAAGCGCTCAAGTTAACAGCGGTTGTTGTTTTACCAACGCCACCTTTTTGATTTGCAAGTGCAATGACTCTTGCCATTATTTATCGCTCCCATCGTTGATAAACAAAATCTTATATTTCATATCCTATCATAAATTTCGCTAACCCTTTTATACTGTTTACTTCTTTTTTGACTGTAGCATTTCTTTTGTTAATCTTATATTCACTTCTATATAATCTTGTTCAATTGTTTCATCTACTTCTGGATGAAGCCCGGAGTCTTTAATCACTTTAACTGCCTCACGAATTGTATTCAAGACTATTCGCATATCTCTGATAACCGGCTTTGATCCTGACAGTTTTTTTCGCCCCTTCTTTTCACCGGTTTCTCTATCAATTCTCTTTTCAGCCTGGCTTACAGTCAAACCTCTTTGTCCAATTTCATCGATCATCTTGATCTGATCATCTTCAGACTCAAGCCTGAGCAGAGCCCTTGCATGCCGCTCCGTTAGACCATTTCCAATAAGTTTTTCTCGAACAGGATGCGTAAGTTTTAACAATCTGATTTTATTAGCTATGGTAGATTGACTTTTTCCTAATCGTCTGGCTAGCACTTCCTGGGTATAATCAAAGTTTTTCATCAGGCTAACGTATGCATTTGCTTCTTCAATCATACTGAGATTCTCCCGCTGAAGATTTTCAATTAAAGCAGTTGTGGCCATATCATTATCAGAAAGTGTTTTTATGGCAGCTGATATTTTCTGCCATCCTAATTTTCGACAGGCTAAAAATCTTCTTTCTCCCACAACCAGTTGGTAACCGTTTCCTACACGGCGCACCACTATTGGTTGAATTAATCCGGATGCTTTTATGGATTGAGCAAGGTCATCAATTCTTTCATCCGATATATCCCGCCGGGGTTGAAAAGGGTTTGGCTTGATTTTGTCTAAATCAATAGCTAAAACCTTATCTGTTGCCGGTTCAATTTCTGTTAATGCACCTGGTTCTTTCCAGTTATCTTTCATTTTTACCAACGCCCTTTTTAAATTTCTCTCTCTTCATTAAATTTGACAACTGTTGATTCTTTCCTTCTAAAATCATAGGAGATCTGCTAATATATTTTCAGCCTTTTTGTTATTACTTTATTGGTTTGCGTCCGGGTTTACCTACTTCTCGTGGATATTCTTGAGACGTTTTGGTTACTTTTTTTATTTTATACATAGATCTTTGCTCTCCTGTTGGCAGCTTATAATTCCATGATTGTTCTATTTCGCCACCACATATTTCAATTGCTTTTACTGCATCATCCACCTCTTGCCTGCCGCGAGGCCCTTTATACAATAAGACGCAACCGCCAACCTTAGTCAACGGTAGTGCCAATTCTGCAAGCACTTTTGTTTCGGCGACGGCTTTGCAAAATACGATATCATATTTTTCCCTGTTCTTATTATCCTGTCCCCATTCTTCAGCTCTTCCATGCAAATAATACACATTTTTAAGCATCAATTTTTGTGCTGTATCTTCCAAAAACTTCATTTTTCGCTGGTTCGAATCCAGTAGATACATGTGAACTTCTGGTTTGCATATTTTTATTGGTATTCCCGGTAAACCGCCTCCACTACCTAAATCTAACAATTTACTGCCTTCACATATTTCTACTAGTTTTAAAGGATACAATGCATCATAGAGCTGTTTATTGATAATTTCTTCAGCTGAACGTTCGCCGGTCAATCTTTGCCTCTTTAATCCCTCTAACAACAAATTTGTATATTCTATAAGTTGTTTTCGTTCTTCTCCACTAATTGCAAGACTGAGCTCCTTTAGCATTGCATCCATCATTTTATAGCTTTGACTTAACATTATTTCTCCTTAACGGCTAAAAACTATTTCCCCAGGCAAAATTCACTGAATATCTTGTCAAGCAAATCTTCACTTATGGTGTCCCCGCTTATTTCACCCATTTTAGACCATGCATTCTGTAACTCCAGGCTTACCAGTTCCGGTGGGTGTTGGCTAATAGAATCTAGCGCATTTTCAATGCTGCTTAACGTTTCGCTGATAATTTCTTCATGCCTTAATGAAACAATTACCAGGTTTTCTTCTTCTCCTCCCAAGCACTTATCCAATTGCATTGTTACCGCTTCTTCCAGCTGCTTGATTCCTAAACCTTTAATGGCGGCAGTTTCGACTATTTCGGCATCACTACAATTTCTTATTAATTCATCTTTATCAAATTTTTGTTCCAGGTCAATTTTATTTATCACTACTACCAGGCCTTGGTCATATCTTCTGAACCCTGCAATTGCATGATCATCATCAGTCCAGCCAGAAGATCCATCAACCACCATTATTACCAGCTTAGCCTGCTCAGCAGCAGATCTTGATAATTCAATGCCCTGCTTTTCAACGGGATCCATAGTTCCTTGAATCCCTGCAGTATCAATTAAGCGTATAGGGTACCCCCCTAAATTCATGTATCCTTCCAGTAAATCCCGGGTTGTTCCAGGAACTTCATGGACTATTGCCCTTTGTTGTTGGAGAAGTGCATTTAAAAGTGAAGACTTTCCAACATTTGGCCTGCCTACTATTGCAACTGATACTCCTTCTTGATATGCCCGGTTTTTATCTATACCCTGCAGTAATCTCTCTAGAATCGATTTGATTTCTTCAATTTCGTTTTTTAGTTTATCCCAATCATAATGTCCCTCTTCAAATTCTTCCGGATAATCAAATGATGCTTCCAGGGGAGCTCTTAGCTCTATTACTTTCTCTCTTATCTCTTCGATCTTCTTGTTGAGCTCTCCTTGCATGCTTCTAGCCGCAACTTTTACCGCCTCTTCAGAACGGGCACGAATCATATTTAAAACAGCTTCTGCCTGGCTTAAATCTATTCTCCCATTAATGAAAGCTCGTTTAGTAAATTCACCAGGTTCTGCAAGCCGCGCTCCGCCTTTCAAAACTAATTTAAGAATTGTTCGAAGGGTTATAATACCGCTGTGGCAATTGATTTCAACTACATCTTCCCTGGTATACGTTTTAGGCGCAGGCATATATGAAATCAATACTTCGTCCAACATATTACCTTCAAAATCCTTGACATATCCGTAATACAGGTAACGAGGTTGTGGATAATCAGTTTTTTTGCATTTTGGACATTCAAATATTTGATCTGCAATTTTAAAAGCATTTTCTCCGCTGAGTCGAACTATGCCAATCCCGCCTAAACCTGACGGTGTGCTTATTGCAGTAATGGTATCCCGATCCGACACTTTATACCCTCCCTGACTCCTATCTTTAGTAAATAAAAAACCGCCCCACAAGGGGCGGCGCCTAATTACCAAGTTATTGCGGTTTAATAACGACTCTTCGGTAAGGCTCCTCCCCGGAACTAAAGGTCGTAACTCCCCGGTATTCCTGTAATGCAATATGAATTATTCTTCTTTCCTGTGGGGTCATCGGCTCGAGTGCTTGTTCTTTGTTTTCTTTACTTACTTTTTGGGCCACATTCCTGGCAAGGGTGTTTAGTGTTCTTTCACGTCTTGCCCGATAGTTTTCTATATCTAATACAACCATTTTATCCAATCCATAAAACTGCCTGCGCATAATTACGCTTAATAAATACTGCATATCACTGAGAATTCGGCCCCGCCGTCCTATTAAAATACCAGCTTTTTGACCAGATATTTCAGCTTTCAGTTTTTCATTGTCTTCTGCTACTTCTACATAACCTTCAATATCCATAAACTTCAGCATTTCATTCAGATATGCTTCTAAATATTCACCAGGAAGCTTGATCTGCCGTACAGATACTCTTGCAGCTTTGTTTCCTATAATACCGAAGATTCCCTGTGCCGGTTCATCCTTTACTTCTACCTCAGCATTTTCTTTCCTAATTCCAAGTGATGCAAGCGCATTATCCACAGCCTCTTCTACGGTCCGACCTGTTTTTTCACATTCCATTATTTCTTACCCTTCCCTTTTTTCTTTTTCTTTGTTTTTCCATCTTTAAGAGAAGCCTTATTGTCATTTTTTGTAGATGTTTTCTTCACTGTTTTTGTTGGTTCGCTATCATCTTTTTCTGCTTTATTTGGCTCATATTTTGCTTCAACTTTTTTTGTTTTGGGTTTTGATGCAGGCTTGGTTTCTAGCTCAGACTCATCAACATCAACGATAATCGGTTCAT
>SL_8KL_010_SEDDRAFT_10000455_pt1 | contig 35707 bp, 33 predicted proteins | sample SodLakKL_010_SED_4_FD_11160 | JGI IMG/M metagenome (IMG submission 11160)
TGTGTTTCTCAGCCCGGTGAAATCATGCCGGAAGCCGATTACTATGATTATTATTCCAAATATGAAGGTGAGGCCACTGAACTGTTAATACCCGCTGCTCTGGAGCCGGAAGTTAAAACCCGGATATGTCAATTAGCTGAAGATGCCTGCCGGGCTTTAAAGGTGGAGGGGATGTGCCGGGTTGACTTTTTTTATAATGAACAGGAGGACAACATTTTAATTAATGAGCTGAATACGATTCCCGGTTTTACTCAGTACAGCATGTATCCCAAGCTCTGGGAAGTTTCAGGAATTGATTTTTCTAACCTGGTGGATAGATTAATTAAGGGGGCTGTTGCTAATTTTGCTAATTTTTAATAAGTTAGGTGATTAGAACTTATCATATTTTTAAGTGAACCTCTCCACCTGAATTAAAAATTTAGATGGAGCTTCCAGCTGCTTCATTTAGATGGAGCTTCCAGCTGCTTCATTTAGATGGAGCTTCCAACTGCCTCATATAGATTAGAGCTCATTAAATATTACCAGGTGTTTTGCCAAATTCATCCCCACCTAATAGGTAGTATAGATTGAGTTTTCTTTGGCCAATTTAGATAAAATATTCTAACCCGGGAGGGCTCAGGAGTGTGAGGGCAGATTCCCCCTTTATTTTTGTTTTTTTTACCATAATCTTTTATTTTTTTATAAAATATTATTATATGAGCTGACTTTTAGAAGTTGAAATTTGATTCTAAAAGTCAGCTTTTTTTAATTTCTTTTTGAAATAGCAGGGATTATAGATGTTTTTACTATAGAATTAAATATATAAAATTATCATAATATTATTAATATGTATTTTTTAAAAAAAATCTCAAAAAAACAAGGATTTTTTTAATATACAAAGAAATAATAACAATACAAGTGGAGTAAAGTGGTAGATAGTGGTGAATAAGTGGTAAGTTTTGTTCATAGTGGGGTGAAATATTATGTTGATGGGAGAATATGAACATAAAATGGACAATAAAGGCCGGGTCATTATACCGGCCAAGTTTCGAAAAGAACTGGGGGAAAGATTTGTAGCCACCCGGGGGCTGGACAGCTGCTTATTTGTTTATCCTCTGGAACAGTGGGGGGAGCTTGAGGATAAACTTTCCTCTCTTCCGGTAACCAGCAGTAAAGCCCGGACCCTGACCCGCTTTTTCTTTTCCGGGGCGGCAGAGTGTGAACTTGATAAGCAGGGTCGTATGTCTATTCCCACCAACCTGAGAGATTTTGCCTCACTGGACACACAAATCGTGATAATTGGTCTTTCCAGCCGTATAGAACTGTGGGCTAAAAATAAATGGGATAATTATTTAAATGCGGCTGAAAAATCATCAGATGATATATCAGATGCTATGGAAGAAGTTGGTATCTAAGTTTTAAAAAGGAGAAAATATGGAATATGAACATACACCGGTTCTTGTTGAAGAAACAATAAAATACTTAAACTGTAAAAAAGATGGTATTTATGTGGATGGGACACTTGGTAGAGGCGGACATACCAGAGCACTTCTTGAAAAACTGGGTTCTGAGGGTCTTATTATTGCTCTGGACAGAGATCTGGAGGCCATAAAAAAGGTCAAAAAGGAGCTGGTTTCAGAGCAAGTGAAGATTTTCCACGAGAATTTTATTAATATACCCCTGGTACTTGATAGATTAGGAATATCCAGAGTAGATGGTATGTTTTTTGATCTGGGAGTTTCATCTCCCCAGCTGGATAAAAAACAGAGAGGTTTCAGCTACAGTAAAGATGGTCCTCTGGATATGAGAATGAATAAAGAACAGAAGCTTGATGCAGCCCGAATTGTGAATCAGTATTCTCGTGATGACCTGGCGGAAATTATTAAGAAATATGGTGAGGAAAGATGGGCGGACAGGATTGCTGAATTTATTGTTGAATACAGAAAAGAACAAAGAATTAGCAGTACGGGACAGCTGGTGGAGATAATCAAAAATGCAATTCCGGCTTCGGCCCGAAGAAAAGGTGGTCATCCGGCAAGAAGAACTTTTCAGGCTTTAAGAATAGCTACCAATGATGAACTTTCACAGCTGGAAAAAATGATTAATAGAGCAGTACCCAGGATTAAGAAAAACGGCAGAATAGTGATAATTAGTTTTCATTCCCTGGAAGACCGTATTGTTAAACACAGTTTTAGACATCTGGCCGAGGACTGTGTTTGCCCACCAGATTTTCCGGAATGTGTGTGTGATAAAGAAAAAACCTTAGAAATATTGACTTCAGGTCCTATACAGGCAGCTCCAGAAGAAATAAAGAAAAATCCCCGGGCCAGAAGTGCCAAATTACGGGCCGGACAAAAAATTTAGTAAAATGAAAGCAGGTGATTTAAATGCTCCAGCCCAGAAAAGATAGATATACCGAAAAAAAAGAACCGGATAAGCAGGACAAAAAAGAGAACAAAAGCAAACAGAAATTTACAGTATTAAGTTCATCAGAAAAAAAAGTTCAGACAAACATCAAAAAGCTGGCAGAAAAAATTGACGGGTATAAGTTAATGGTGGCCTATGGTGTGTTTTTAATTTTACTGGGAATACTGGGTGTTTTATATATCAACCAGTCAATACATATTGTGGAATTAAATACACAGCTGAATCAAATGGAACAGGAATACAGGCAGCTGGCAGAAGTTAATCATGAGCTGGATCTAAAGTTAAGCCAGAAGACTTCTCTGGCCAGAATTGAAAAAAAAGCCCGGGAACGTCTTAATATGGAGCACCCGGAACAATCAGTCGATCTTGTTTTAAACTCCAGTTCGGATAATATTGATCAAAATGAAGAAAAAAGATTTTTTCTGGCAGATATGGCTGCTAAAATATGGGACAATATAAATGTTGTCCGTGCAGAATCATCTAAGGAAATAGAATAGGGGGCAGCAATGAATAAAAGTCTTGACCAGGCGGTCCGACAGCGGACAGTTAGTGTATTTATATTATTTGTTATTTTTGTTCTAGCCCTGGGGGGCAGGTTATTCTGGATTCAGGTGGTAAAAAGTGGGGAGTATGAAAGCAGAGCCCGCAGTCAGCGAATCAGAGAACTGCAGGTAGAACCGGCCCGGGGTATTATCATGGACCGTAATGGAAACCGACTGGCGGTCAGTACTTCCAGAAGTACAGTTGTGGGCCTTCCGGGTGAAGTGAAGAATCCAGAGCAAACGGCTCACCTGTTGGCTGATATTCTGGATATGGAATACAGTACTGTCTATGGCCGTTTAACCCGGCAGGCAGATGCTGTTTATGTGAAGAGAAAAATTTCCGAAGAAAAGAAAGAAAAAATAGAACGGGAGGAAATTGCGGGGATAACATTTACCGAAGAAAGTGAAAGATTTTATCCCCAGGAGGAGTTAGCCAGCCATTTGCTGGGTTTTTCCGGTATTGATGGACAGGGGCTGGAAGGACTGGAGCTGGCTATGGACAGCTATTTAAAGGGCAGTCCGGGCCTGATCAGCGCTGAAGTTGATGGTGCGGGGCGGTTTATACCGGGTAATGTAGAACGCTATATTGAGCCCGAGGATGGCTATAATCTTCACCTGACCGTTGATGAACTGATTCAGTATATTGCCGAACGTGAACTGGAGCGTGGCCTGGCAGGTCATGACAGCTCCGGTGGTTCGGTTATTATTATGGACCCCCGGGATGGAAGTATTAGAGCAATGGCCAATAAACCGGACTTTAATCCCAATAATTTTTCCGATTATTCCTCCTCTATCTGGCGTAACAGGGCAGTTTCTGACAGTTTTGAGCCCGGATCAATTTTTAAAATTTTTGTCCTGGCAGCTGCTCTGGAGGAGGGAGTTGTGGCTCCGGGTGATCTTTTTTTCTGTCCGGGAAAGATGGAAGTAAGTGTGGAAACCATCAACTGCTGGCAGGAAGAAGGTCATGGGTGGCAGACACTACATGAGGTTGTACATAATTCCTGTAATACCGGTTTTGTTCAGATAGCAATGAGACTGGGGAGTGAACGCTTACATGATTATTTAAGGGCCTTTAATTTTGGGCAAAAAACCAATATTCAGCTTCCGGGAGAAGCGGATGGATTAATGTATGATAAAAAGGATATTGGTCCTGTAGAACTGGCCACAATGTCTTTTGGTCATGGTATTTCTGTTACCCCTATTCAGCTAATAACCGCAGTCTCGGCAGCCATTAATGGCGGCCATCTAATTCGTCCAAATCTGGTTGAGAGGGTGGAGGCTGGAAAGGGAGAAAAAAGTGAACAGGATATAATCCATTCTGAGGCATCTCAGCTGAAGCAGGTTATTTCCGAAGAAACCGCCGAATTAACAAAAGCAATGCTGCAGGGAGCTGTAGAAGAGGGCACAGGCCGGGAAGCCCGGATTGAAGGTTATAATATTGGTGGTAAAACAGGAACAGCCCGTCATTATCACCGGGAGGCCTATGATACATCTTTTGTGGGTGTTTTTCCCATGGAGGAGCCTCAGCTGGTGATTCTGGTAGTGCTTTATGGTGTAACAGGGGAAAATATCTACGGCAGTCAGACTGCTGCCCCGATATTTAACAATATTTCTCGTGAGCTGATCAGACATCTGGATCTTGAGCCGGGTGAAAAAATATATTGGGAAAAGGATTTATCAGGGTTACCGGCAAAAATTCCGTCCGATGTTCGTGGTCAAAATTTATATACAGCAGAATCAGTGTTGCGTGATGAAAATTTTAATGTTAATATTATAGGAAATGGAAACAGAGTCAAACTTCAGGTTCCGGAACCGGGTACTGCCCTTGACCAAAATAGTACTATTCTCCTTTTTACAGAAGAGGAGTGGGAGGAAAGAAAAAATCACTTTGTATTGACCCCGGATTTACGAGACTATAATATAGAAGAAGCCCGGACTGCTGCCGCCAGGATAGGTTTAAAAATAAGTGCTGCGGGTTCCGGGAAAATTATAGGACAGGATCCTCGACCTGGAATCAGAGTGCCCCCCGGGACCAGTATAGATGTTAAGGGAGCACATTAACATTTTTTTAAAAAAAATATTTTCGGATATCAATACTGATTATATAAAAGGACCGGCTGACAAAAAAATCAATAATATTGTTTATGATTCCCGGGAGGTCGAGCAAGATGACCTCTTTATTTGTATTGAGGGTTTAAATGCTGATGGTCATAATTATATACCAGAGGCTCTAAAAAGTGGAGCTAAAGTAATTGTACTGGAGAAGGATCCCCCGGAAATAAAACCCGGGATTTCCTATGTTAAGGTTGATGATACAAGAAAAATCATGGGTCCTCTGGCAGCCCGATTTTATGATTTTCCACTTTCCGAGATGAAACTGATCGGAGTAACCGGGACCAATGGCAAAACCACCTGCACATATTTAATAAAGAATATTCTGGAAACAGCCGGTTTTAGCTGTGGCCTGCTGGGTACTATAAATGTGTTAATCGGAGATAGAGAATATAAAACAGACCGGACAACACCCGAAGCTTTTGATATATATCGTTATTTACAGAAGATGAGAGAGTCAGAGATAGATATTGTAATAATGGAAGTCTCTTCTCATGCTCTGAAATTAAAAAGAGCAGCGGCTATGAATTTTGATGCTGCTCTTTTCACCAATATTTCTCAGGATCATCTGGATTTTCATGGGTCACTTGACAATTATGCTTCAGTAAAGGCAGAACTTTTTTCCCAGCTTAAAGAAGAAGGGTGGGGAGTGGTTAATGCCGATGATAGGTTCGGAAAACTGATGAGCAAAAAAGCGGGGCCCGCTAAATCAAAAACCTACAGTCTTGAACAAAAAAACAGAGAAAAAGCAGATTTTTGGGCTGAACAGATTTCACTTTCGGCCACTGGTTCAAGATTTAAAATTAAAGGTCAGATAGAGCTGGAAATTGAGCTTCCCCTGGCCGGCAGGTTTAATGTCTACAATGCTCTAGCTTCTGCAGGTACTGCATATTTAATGGGTGCTGAGAAAGAAGATCTGTACCAGGGCCTGAGTAATATTCAGGATATTCCGGGCCGCTTTGAACAGGTTGATTGTGGCCAGGATTTTGGGGTGATTGTGGATTATGCCCATACCCCGGATGGCCTGGAGAATGTTCTCCAGGCAGCCCAAAGGATCACTGAAGGAAAAATTATTGCTGTCTTTGGATGTGGGGGGGACCGGGATCGAGAGAAACGTCCTTTAATGGGAAAAATCGGAGTCCAGTATGCTGATTACTGTTTTATCACTTCGGACAATCCACGTTCAGAAGACCCCCGGGCTATTATTTCACAGATTGAAAAGGGAATACAGGAACAATCCACTGCAAATGATGATTCACCGAGCTATGAAGTTGTTTCCGACCGCAGGACAGCTATTGCAGAAGCTATCAGAAAAGCTGGTCCAAAAGATATGGTACTTATTCTGGGTAAAGGACATGAGACAACTCAGGTATTTGAGGATCATATCGTAGAATTTGATGACCGGGAAGCGGCAAAACAGGTTCTTCAAAAAATAGATTGTGGTGATATGAAGTGAAGACTCTCTTAGTGGAAGACATACTGCAGGCTGTAGAGGGCAGGCTGCTGCAGGGTAATGACAGGACAGAGATTAAAGGGGTTAGTACCGATACCAGAACTCTCCGGCCGGGTGAGCTGTTTATTGCCCTGATCGGAGATAATTTTGATGGTCATTCTTTTATTACCGAGGCCCTTGATAAAGGGGCCGGAGGTCTGATTGTTGACCGAAAGATTGATCTGGAATCTGGATCCCGGATACCGGTAATCATGGTTTCGGATACCACCCGTGCTTTACAGGATTTAGCTGCATTTTACCGCCGCTCCTTATCCCGGCTAAATGTAATAGGAATCACGGGTAGTGTGGGTAAAACAACCACCAAGGATCTTTTGGCTTCTGTCCTGAGCCGAAAATATAAGGTATTAAAAACTGAAAAAAATTTAAATAATCATATAGGTGTCCCCCTCAATTTGCTAAGGCTGAAAGGTAATGAGGACTTTGCAGTCCTGGAAATGGGGATGAATCAAAAGGGAGAAATCCGCAGACTGGCAGAGATAGCAGCACCTGATATTGGCGTTATTACAAATGTGGGCCCGGTTCATCTGGAAAATTTAGAGACGGTGGCCAATGTGGCCCGGGAGAAAAGCGAACTTGTCAGGGCCCTGCCGGAAGATGGTATGGTGGTTCTAAATTATGATGATCATTATGTAAAAAAAATGAAGCATCACTTTGCGGGTAGTGAAGTTTTATTTTTCAGTCTTGAAAACAGAACGACCTCTGTTTATGCTGATAATATTTCATATTCCGACCAGCGGAGAGCAATGGAATTTACAGTTCATTACAGTGATGGTCTATCTCAGAACTGCCGGTTAACAAAACCGGGCTATCATAATGTATATAATGCACTTCCGGCCTGTATTCTGGGCAGGAAGGTGGGGCTGGATGCCGAAGAAATAGAGAGTGGACTCCTGTACTGCAGTTATACATCACTGCGGATGGAGTTTGTGGAACAGGATGATTATTTAATAATAAATGATTCTTATAATGCAAATCCTCTTTCGGTAAAATCTTCTCTAAAACTGCTCAGCGGGTTTACCGGTCCGAGGAGACTGGCTGTTCTGGGTGATATGCTGGAGCTGGGGTCCGAAAAATATGATGCCCACCGGGAAGTTGGTAAGTGGCTGGAAGCTTTTAATATTGACATTTTAGTGACCGTAGGAGAATTAATGAGCCTGGCTGCTGAACAGGCTAAAAAAGAAGGGCTGCCCGCGGATAGAGTTTTTGTCTGTAAGGATAAACCTGAGGCCGCCCAGCTGCTGGCAGAAATTATTCAGCCCGAGGATACTATTTTATTTAAGGGCTCCCGGGGAATGGCTCTGGAAGAGCTGGTCGGTATGTTAAAAAAACACAGGGAGGAAAAAAAGTGAGTTCACTGTTTATGGCCACAGGACTGCCTTTTTTTATAATTGTACTTCTGGGGCCCCTGTTTATCAGGATTTTAAAAAAATTAAATTTTGGCCAGCAGATTCGCAGTCAGGGACCCGAATCACACACTGAAAAGGAGGGAATTCCCACTATGGGAGGTGTGGCAATTATTTTGGCCCTTCTTCTGAGCTCATGGTTTGTTCTGGAGCCGGAAAGTGATGTAATCTGGGTTCTGCTGATCACCTGTGGTATGGGCTGTATTGGTTTTTTAGATGATTATCTGCAGATAAGAGCTCAGCGTTCCCTGGGTCTTAAAGCCAGATATAAAATTAGTGGTCAGTTTTTATTGGGCCTGCTTTTGGCACTATATACTTACAGATACAGCTCAGTGGGGGCTGATATTCTTCTTCCGGGAGGGAACATTATTTCACTGGGAGCAGGGATTATTCCCTTTATCATGCTCACGGTGGTCGGAACGGCAAATGCGGTTAATTTAACTGATGGACTTGATGGACTGGCTTCAGGAATTACCGTTACTGTGGCCGGTCTGCTGGGTATTTTCCTCTGGCAGCTGAATAATCTGCAGCTGAGCCTGTTTTCTTTTATTGTGGCCGGAGCCTGTATAGGTTTTTTGTGGTATAATTCCCATCCGGCCCGGGTTTTTATGGGTGATACCGGTTCTTTAGCACTGGGGGGAGCTATTTCTGCGGTGGCGGTTCTGGCCGGAGCAGAAATATTGCTGCTGATAGCCGGGCTTGTTTTTGTGGGGGAGACACTTTCAGTAATGATCCAGGTTACATATTTTAGGATAACGGGTGGGCGCAGAATTTTTGCAATGACACCTCTGCACCACCATTTTGAACTTAAGGGCAAAAAAGAAAGTAAAATAGTGGCCTGGTTTATAATAATGAGCCTGGTCTTCTGTGGACTGGGACTATTTTTGTTCCAGCCCTTTTTTTAAATTTTGATTTTTCCCCTAACTACGGTTAAAATTTAAGTATATACTGTCCTTAATGAAGTATTAGTTATGGATGAAGCAAGATTGTTCAGAAAGCATTATCCCGGTATTTTCGAGGATGAAAAATAATTAACAAAAAACGGTAATTTCCAGGAAGGAATACCGCTTCCCGGCACCACAGTTCGAAACCGTAGTTCAAAACCTCAGGAATAAAGTATTTGAGGGAAGACAAAGATCCTGAATGTAATTTTTATCTTCTTTTTGTATCTTATAATACTGATAATCCTGATTTATTTAAAAATTGATGAGGAGATTTATTATTATGATGGATATTGTAGGAAAGACTATTACCATGGTTGGCCTTGCCAAAAGAACAGGAGTAGCTGTGGTTAAGGCTCTCGGTGATAAAGATGTAAACCTTATTGTCTCCGATATAAAACCTGAATCAGAACTAAAAGAACAGCTGCAGGAACTTAAAGATTATAATCTGACACTTGATCTCGGGGGGCACAGTGAAAGGGCTCTAGACTGTGATTTAATTGTGGTTAGTCCCGGGGTGCCTCTTGATCTGGAACTTTTTGATAAGGCGGAGCAGAGACAGATACCGGTAATCAGTGAGATTGAGCTGGCCTATAATTTAACCAGCAGCAGGATTGTGGGGATAACCGGAACTAATGGAAAAACAACGACTACCGGGCTAACGGGTGAGATTATGGACCGGGGTCTGGACCAAAAAGTAATTACGGCCGGGAATATCGGTAAACCACTGATTAATGAAATTAAAAAAACCGGTCCCCGGGATTGGCTGGTGGTGGAACTGAGTTCTTTTCAGCTGGAGACGGTGTGTGAATTTAGACCGGAGATTGGTGTTTTTCTTAATTTTGCTCCTGACCATCTGGACCGTCATAAAAATATTGAAAATTACCTGGCGGCCAAAAAAAGAATTTTTGCCCGCCAGACAGCAGATGATATCTCAGCTGTAAATATGGATGATCAGGATGCTGTTGAGGCTGCTGCCGGCTCTCGGTCCCAAAGATATGGAGTTTCCTTACAGCAGACCTTAAAAAGGGGTATCTGTTTACAGGATAATAATTTTATTTTCCGGGATGGTAAAAAAAGTTCACGGGAAAAAATATTTTCCAGAGCTGATGTTTCTTTACCCGGGGATCACAATTTATACAATACCGCTTTTGCCGCTTTGATTTCCCGGCTGGCCGGAGTTAAGCCGGAAATAATCCAGCAGTCTATCAAAGAATTTAAACCGGCTGCCCACCGTCTGGAAAAGGTTCAAGAGCTGTCTTCCGGTACGGTGTTTATTGATGATTCTAAGGCCACCAATCCGGCGGCAGCAGTTTGTGCAATTCGAGCCAGTGAAAGACCACTGGTCTTAATTGCAGGGGGCCAGGACCGGAAGGCTGATTTTTCCGGGTTGAGTGAAGAGATTGTGCAGAAGGTTCAGTATGTGGTTTTAATGGGAGAAACAGCCGGTAAAATCAAAGAGCTCCTGGATAAAAAAAGATATAATTGTTATTCTGTTAAGCAAAATATGGAAGGGGCGGTCCGTAAAGCTGTTGAAGTTTGTTCTCCAAAATCTACAGTTCTGCTGTCACCCGGTTGCCCCAGCTGGGATATGTATGAAAGTTATAAAAAGCGGGGAAAAGAGTTTCAATTTTATGTAAATAAACTTACTGCCGGCTGCTGATCTTTTTTAAAAGAGGGAGTTTGTACTCATGTTATTTAGTTGATTGGAATATTAACATCTTTGAGAACAGTTTTGAGAACAGTAATGATTCAGAGTGCTTCCGTGGTACATCAGCTAAAGAAACTGCTTAAAGAAGTTAAGAATCCTTGTTTGCGAGTGAATTTTACGAATGGGTGGGTATATTATCAAGAACTATTCTTTCCCGGGCCTTAAGAAAAGGTAAGAAGATTAGAGGAGACCAGAGGAGGGGCAAAATGAAAAACCAGCAGAGTGAATCACCGGATCTAATTCTTTTATTTATAGTTTTTACTCTCCTGGCTGTGGGCCTGATGATGGTGCTCAGTGCCAGTTCTGTAAGCTCCTATAATCTTTTTGGAGATGCCCACCGGCTTTTTAGAAGTCAGCTGATGTGGACGGCAGCTGGTACAGCAGTTATGCTCTTCTTTATGAAATTGGATTATCATTATTTTTTACAGCTGGGTCGCCCGGTGCTGCTGGGCAGTATTTTGCTGCTGATTGTTGTTTTATTACCGGGTATTGGCTGGATATCCGGAGGTGCCAGAAGATGGCTGGTACTGGGGCCGATCCGACTTCAGCCTTCTGAAATAGCAAAATTGGCTCTTATTATTTATACGGCCGGATTTTTATATCGTAAACAGGAAAAGACGAAAAATTTTGTCCGGGGAGTGCTGCCCCCGGTACTGGTTTTTGGATTAATATTTTTGCTGATAATCATGCAGCCGGATCTGGGCACCGGGGTTACCATGGCCGGGTCTTTTGTGATTCTGCTTTTTGCCGCAGGGATAAAATTCAAACATTTATTTTTGCTTATGCTTTCCGGGGCCGGAATTTTTGTTTATTTTGTTTTTAGTGAGGGCTATCGTTATCGACGGCTGATGGCATTTCTTGACCCCTGGTCAGACCGCCTGGATTCAGGTTATCATGTTATTCAATCTTTAATAGCCCTGGGCACCGGGGGCCTGACCGGAGTTGGTCTCGGAGGCAGCCGCCAGAAATTTTTGTATCTTCCTGAACCGGGGACTGACTTTATTTATGCTATTTTGGGTGAAGAGCTGGGTTTTATTGGGGCCTTTAGTGTACTCATTTTATATCTCCTTTTAGCCTGGCGGGGGTATAGAATTGCTCTGCGGGCTGGGGATCGTTTCGGGGCTCTGCTGGCCGTGGGTCTTACTTCAATGATTATTCTGCAGGCTGTAATCAATGTGGGAGTTGTTACTTCCTCCCTGCCGATTACGGGTATTACCCTGCCTTTTATAAGTTATGGGGGGACTTCAATGGTGATTATGATGGCCGGGGTGGGCATTCTGCTCAATATATCAAAAAATCAGATAAATTGAGGTGAATTATGAAACCAAAAGCGGTAATTACGGGGGGAGGTACGGGTGGTCATATATATCCCGCCCTTTCTGTGGCCAAAAAATTAATAGAGAAAGAATGGGATATTCTGTATATTGGTTCCCGGCAGGGAATGGAAAAGGAAATCATTAAACGGGAGAATATTGATTTTAGAGCAATCTCCGTTGCTCCTTTTCCACGCCGATTTAGTTTTTCTTTGCTGAAAGCAGTGCTTGTTTCTATGGGTGGTTTTGGGCAGTCTTTAAAACTTTTACGTTCATATAAACCTCAAATTGTACTTGGAACCGGTGGCTTTGTGGCCGGTCCTGTTGTTCTGGCCGGCAGTCTTCTGGGAGCCAAAACAATAATCCATGAACAGAATGTTTTTCCCGGATTTACCAATCGTCTGCTGTCACGTAGAGCAGATAAAGTTGCTTTAAATTTCGGGGAAGCTGTTGAGTATTTTCCCGGTAAATTAAAAACCAAAGCGGTAGTTACCGGGAATCCGGTCCGGGAAAAAATCAGAAAGGCAAAAAGAAGTGAGGGTATCAAAAAGCTCGGTCTCAAGAAGCAAAAAACCACACTCCTGGTTCTGGGGGGCAGTCAGGGTTCGGAAAGTATAAACCAGGCCATGGATAGAGTCTGCCGTTATGCTTCCGAAGAAAAAGGATTACAAATCATATATATAACCGGGAAAAATAAGTACTCAGCTGTGAAAGAAAGACTGGGTTCTATTCGGGAACGGAATTCTGATCTGCATCTTAAGCCCTATCTGCATAATATAGAGTGGGCTTATGCAGCTGCTGATTTAATGGTCTCCCGGGCCGGAGCGACCGTACTGGCTGAAATTACCGTTCAGGGCCTTCCGGCTATTTTGATTCCTTATCCCCATGCCAGTGGGGATCATCAGAGCTATAATGCTCAACTTCTGGCAGGTGAGGGGGCGGCTGTGGTAATTCCCGATGAAAAACTAAGTGGAGAAATACTGCTGAAAGAAATAAAGAAAATAACATCTAAGCCCGGTCATCTTCAAAAAATGGCTGAAAACAGTAAAAAGATGGGCTACCCTGAAGCCCTGAATAATATAGTGGAAGAAATAGAAAATCTCAAATGATAAGACTGCTGCTCATATTGCTGCAGCATTCTTCAGTAAAATTGATGGTTATCCTGCAAAAAGTGGTGTATTTAGATTTTTAATTTAGGATTGCTTTCCTGACAGCAATGTTATTTCTTAAATTAAATAAAATTGACTTTTGGCAGTACAACCATTGATTTGTAAGCAACGGTATTTTTTAACTACAAAAAATTTGTTATTGAAATTTGTATTTAATTTTCTAAAATGTAGTCATCAGGTATTATTTTGTGTTATAATTAAGGAGGATGCAGGTTTATGACAAAAGAAAAGATTCACCTCATTGGGATAGGTGGCATTTCCATGAGTGGGATAGCCAGGATACTTCTAAAGCGGGGCTATCAGGTATCAGGCTCTGATATTAAAAACAGCACAGCTCTAGAAAATCTCAAAGAAATGGGGGCTGATATATATATTGGTCATGATCCCGATAATGTTAAAATGGTGGAGCGGGTTGTGGTCTCCAATGCTGTTCCTGAAGATAATATTGAATTGAAATATGCCCGTGGTCAAAAACTGCCGGTACATGATCGGGCAGAAATGATTGATAGATTAATGGAGGACTACCGGGGAATTGCAATTTCCGGCACTCATGGAAAAACTACAACTACATCCCTTGTTACTTCTCTGCTGCTGCAGGGAGGTCTGGATCCCGGGGTTATGCTGGGGGGGAATATGGATATCCTTTCGGGGAATGCCCGGAATGGTCAGGGAGAATTTTTTGTTACGGAAGCAGATGAGAGTGATGGTTCTCTGCTGTATTACAATCCGGAAGTTGCCGTAATTACCAATCTGGAGCTGGATCATCATGATTTTTATGATCGGGAGGAAAAGTTAAAAAAGTTTTTCGCATATTTTTTGAAAAAAGTGGCTCCTGAAGGCAAAATAATTGCCCCCACTGATGATAAACTGCTTGCGGAAATTTTGGATAAAAATGATTCCCGGGTTTCTACATATGGCCTAAATAAGGGTGATTTAGCTGCCCACAATATAAGACTGGCTCCCTTTAAAAGTTTTTATACGGTTTATTTAAAAGAGAACAAATTGGGTGAAATTATGCTGCCGATTCCGGGAGTATACAATATACTAAATTCTCTGGCTGCGGTGGCTGTGGCTTTTTATACTGGGCTGGAATTTGGGGAAATAAAAAAATATTTAGCCGAATATAAGGGGGTTAAGAGGCGTTTTGAGAAAAAAGGTTTTTTGGGGGATATACCTGTAGTTGATGACTATGCCCATCATCCCACTGAAATAAAAGCTGTTTTGAAAACGGCTCAAAATACTGAGTATAATAGAATTATTGCCGTTTTTCAGCCCCACCGGTATTCCCGGACCCGGCATCTTATGAAGGAGCTGAGCTGTTCTTTTAAATATGCTGATAAATTAATAATGACCGAAATTTACGCTGCTGATGAAAAACCCACCTCAGAGGTAAATGCAGAAAAGCTGGCAGAAATGACCGCCGAAAACAGTGACTCTGATGTTGAATTTATTGTGGATTTTGAAGATATAAAAAGCAGATTAAAAGAGATTATACAGCCCGGTGATCTGCTGATAACACTGGGTGCTGGTGATGTAACTGAGATTGGAGATGAGCTGTTATCTGAACACTAAAAGGGGTTGTTGATAATGCCCGGGAAAAGGTTTATAATAATATTAGTGCTGTTTCTTATCACATTGGCCGTATTATCTTTTTTATTATCCCCTTTTTTTACTGTTCGCAGCCTGGTTATTGATGGTCTGGATTATCTGCACAGAGATGAAATCAGGGAAGTTCTCCAGCCTGCTGTGGGGCAAAATATCTGGATGGTTGATCTCACTCAGCTGGAACAAAAACTGAGAGATAAAGGATATATACATAATTCTTCAGTGGAACGGAGACTGCCCGGAAAACTTTATGTGGAGGTAAGTGAGCGTAAACCTCTGGCGGCTGTTAGCAATAATGGGGAGTATTTTGCCGTATCCAGAGAAGGATATATCCTTAAAATAGATAATAAAGATAATTATAAAATTCCCGTAATAGAAGGAGGAGGTTTTGTCTTTTCCGGGAATAAAGTAGTATTACCTTCCTATCAGGAACGGGTACTTGAAAAATTGGACACTCTTCCAGAAGAAGTTTTGGCCGTGCTTAAAAAAATAGTTTATGAAGAACAGAAATTAACTTTATTTTTAAAATCTGATATTCCAGTTTATATGGGGAGCATATCAAATCTTGACCGCAAATTTCTTTTTTTGGAATCAACCGTGGAAAAGATTACCAGAGAAGAGCTTCAGGTTGAGTATGTAGACCTGGAGGTGATAGGTCGTCCGGTCATCAAAGAGAGATAGGCAAAAGGAAAAGAACAGAGACATTTTTTGGAATTTGATTTTGTAGATTGGTCAGATCCTGTTTGTTTTTATTTTTATTGTTAAAATTGGGGAGGAGGGATTTTTTTGAATTCAAGTAATATTATTGCCGGACTGGATATAGGCACCACCAAGATTTGTGCAGTTATTTCTGAAATAACCGAGGATGATGAACTGGAGATTATTGGGATTGGACTATCACCTTCATCAGGCCTAAAAAAAGGAATAGTTGTGGATATTGAAAAAACCAGTCAGGCTATTAATGAAGCGGTAAAGAAAGCGGAAAGAATGGCCGGCAGAGAAATCGATTCAGCTTATGTGGGGATTGCCGGAGCTCATGTATCTTCGGTAAACAGCCACGGGGTGGTTGCTGTTACCGGTAAGAACAAGGAGATTGATCGAAATGATGTGGAAAGAGTTCTGGAGGCTTCCAAAGTGATTCCCCTTTCGGCAGAAGAAGAAATAATTCATGTTGTGCCCCGGGAGTTTATTATTGATGGCTGTGAAGGGATCAAAGATCCTCTGGGGATGTCCGGGGTGAGACTGGAAGTTGATACCCATATTGTAACCGGTTCTACAGCCTCTATTCAGAATCTGGTGAAAAGTGTAATGCGAACTAACCTGGAAGTACAGGAACTTGTTTTAGAGCCTATGGCTTCCAGTAAGGCGGTACTCTCAGAAGATGAAAAAGAGCTGGGTGCTGCTCTGGCTGATATCGGCGGGGGTACCACCGACATTATTGTTTATCATGAAGGCAGTATAACATATACTTCTGTACTTCCGGTAGGAGGTAACCATGTCAGTAATGATATAGCCGTTGGTTTAAGAACTCCGGTATCTGAGGCAGAAAAAATTAAGATAAGGTATGGGTCCACTGTATCCGATGAGGTTAGCCAGGATGAATACATAAATGTTATGGCAGCCAGTGGTCTAAAAGAAAACAAAATATCCCGCAAAAAATTAAGTCAGGTAATAGAACCACGAACCAGAGAAATATTTAAAATGATTAAAAAAGAGCTGGCAGACGCAGGGGCCAGGGATTTAATACCGGCCGGACTGGTTTTGACTGGAGGTGCTTCTCTTCTGGAGGGCACAGAAAAACTGGCAGCTGAAGTAATTAATCTTCCGGTGCGCTGTGGCAGTCCTGATTATATAAATGGTTTATCTGATGTTATTGAAAATCCGGTATATGAAAAAAAAGGTGATTCAGTACCACAGGCTATATTTTCTACTTCAGTAGGTATTTTGCAGTATGGACGGGAAGCATCCAGCAATAATACCACAGGTCTGGGTAGAAAAGAAAAAAGCAAAGAAACTGTAAATAATTTCTTCAAAAAATTAAAAAATTGGTTTAACGATTTTTTCTAAGAGGAGGCAGGAAAAATGTTTGATATTGGTACTGAAGTTGAACAGTTTGCTGATATAAAAGTTGTGGGTATTGGTGGGGGAGGTAATAATGCTCTTAATCGTATGATTGAAGAAGGGCTGGATGGTGTTGAGTTTGTGGCCATCAATACTGATGCTCAGGCCCTGATGTCTTCTGATGCTGAGGTTACAATTAGAATAGGAAATGAAATAACCGGGGGCCTGGGTGCCGGTGCCGACCCTGAAATTGGCCGGGAAGCTGCTGAAGAAAATGCGGATGAAATCAGAAAAGAACTGGAAGGTTCAGATATGGTATTTATAACTGCCGGCATGGGTGGGGGTACAGGAACCGGTGCGGCCCCGGTTGTTGCCCGTCTTTCAAAAGATGTCGGGGCCCTTACCGTAGGGGTGGTTACCAAGCCCTTTACTGTGGAAGGTACCCAGCGGATGACAAAAGCTGAAAATGGAATAGATGAGCTTAAAGAAGAAGTTGATACTCTGATTACCATTCCCAATGATCGACTCCTGGATGTAGCTGTGGAACAGACCAGTTTAATTGAAGCTTTTAAAATAGCGGATGATGTTTTACGTCAGGGAGTTCAGGGGATTTCTGATTTGATAACAATAACCGGGATCATAAATCTGGATTTTGCAGATGTGAAAACAATAATGACTGATGCCGGTTCAGCTTTGATGGGTATAGGAGATGCCCAGGGTGATAATCGGGCTACTGAGGCCGCCCGCCATGCTATTGATTCTCCACTTCTGGAAGCTTCTATTGAAGGAGCCCAGGGTGTGTTAATCAACATTACCGGGGGAGCCAACCTGGGAATTCATGAGGCTAATGAAGCTGCCCGGGTGGTTCAGGAAGTTTCAGATCCTGATGCCAATATTATTCTGGGAGCGGTAATTGATGAAGAAATCGAAAATGAAGTCAAAGTAACCGTTATTGCCACTGGATTTGACTCCGGAACATCCCGTCAGAAAACAGAAACCTTTTCCGGGGAACAGCCAACTCAGGATCAGGAAGATTTTGATGTAGATGACTTCTCCGGTGATGAGCTTGATATACCTGCATTTTTGCGCCAGGAAAATGAATAATTTATTACCAGACAATATGTTAAATACAAAAGCTAAGATATTATTATAATATACTGCTGGAGAAAGTTTACAGATCAGGTGATTGCTGATGAGTGACCGGGATCAGGTGGTAAATTTAAATAAAAAAAAGCGGAGCAACACCCGGCAGGATAATAAAATTTCTCTCTATTTAATTTTACTTGTGGGTATAGTGTTTATTCCGCTTTTTCTTTATCTTGTTTTTTTTCACAGCCGGACAGAGATTATTGAAGCCCGCCCCGGAAAACTGGTTGATGGATTTGAGTCCCGGGCCCTGCTGGTAAGAGAGGAAGAAGTTTTCGAGGCTCCCCAGGAGGGCAGGATATCACTTCAGGTTGATGAAGGGGTCCGGGTGAAAAAAGGCCAGGAAGTATTGAAGATTGATGACAGCAGGGTATACAGTCAGCTTCCGGGAATTATCAGTTATGCCCGGGATGGGATGGAAGACCTTTTGAATCCCGGAAATATTGAAAATATTTCTCCCAAAGATTTTAATAAAATTGAGGGAGATTTTTTTCAGCTTTCACGAAACTCTCAGGTACAAACAGGTGATTTTTTATACAGAATTACCGATAATTATCATTTATATCTTGTTTTTTTGATTGACCGAGATGAAGCTCTCCGTTATCGTGAAGGAGAGGTTGTTTTTATTGAGAAAATTTCCGGTGAATCCGATTTGAACCGGTCAGCTGTAGAATCTATTAATCTGTTTGGCCGTCAGGCAATGATTTCTGTAAAAATGAATAATTTTGTTAGAGAATGGCTTAATATGCGATGGGTTGAGGTTAAATTCATTAAGAATATACATCGAGGGATTGTAATCCCCCATAGAGCAGTTTTTAACAGCCCTGAAGGGAAAGGCCTGCTTGTTGTGGATCGCAGTGGTAATATTAATTTTCGAGAAGTTGAAATTGAAATCCGGGCTGAAAATAATCTTATTGTAAATAATTTAAATATAGGGGAAAGAATAATTGCCAATCCGGAATCTGTTGATTATGGAAGGAGAGATTGACATATGATTGATAAAGAACAGCTGTCTGATAGATTATCCCGGGTAGAAGAAAAAATTAACAAATATGCCCGCAGTGTAGGCCGCAGTTCTGATGAAATAAAAATGGTAGCGGTAAGTAAAAGCCAGCCCCTGCAGAAGATTGAATATTTTTTGGACAGAGGGGTGAGGTTGTTTGGAGAAAATAGAGCCCGTGAGCTGCGCAAAAAGAACAGAAAACTGCAGGAGACAGATATATCCTGGCATTTTGTTGGACATTTACAGCGAAATAAGGTAAAATATCTTTTAAGAATGAAAAATTGTGTAATGATAGAGTCTCTGGACAGCAGAAGACTGGCCCGGGAAATAGACAAACGGGCTAAAAAAAATGATAGAATTATGCCCCTTCTCGTACAGGTTAATGTAGGAGGAGAGGATAGCAAATATGGAATTAAGCCTGAGGATACACTTTCTTTTATTCAGGAAGTATCCCGGCTGGAAAATATTGAGCTGAAGGGTCTGATGACACTTCCTCCCTATAAAGAAAATCCGGAAGAGGTTCGTCCATTTTTTAAACAGCTGTGTGAAATAAAAGACCTGGTCCAAAAAAAAGGTTTTGCGGAAATAAAAGAACTTTCTATGGGCATGTCCCATGATTTTCATATAGCTATAGAAGAAGGGGCTACCATTATTAGAGTGGGTAGGGCTTTATTTGGCCCCCGGGAGAATTAAGGAGGTATCGAGGGTGACTAATTTATTAATCTCAACAGTAAGTATTCTTTTTACTTTATTATACTGGTTTATAATAATTAGAGTTATTCTTTCCTGGTTTGGTCCTAATATAGATGATCCGCGCTGGAGAAGTGTATTACAATTAATTTATAATATTACAGAACCAATTCTGGCCCCGATCAGGAATTTACTGCCTACAGGTAATATTGGTATTGATTTTTCTCCTTTTATTGCAATAATTGCCTTAAGTATTATCAGAAGTATTTTAGTAAGTATTTTGCGAAGTATTGCCCTCTAATTTATTGTCAGATTGAGTGAGGAGCTGGTTTATATTATGCTGGACAAAGAAAAACTTCTATCCCATTTACATCGTGAAGATGACAGGCAGCTGGGGGGATATATTCTGGATCAAATGGAGCTGGTAAAAAAAAGACAATCAGAACAGTTTACCGATTTTCTAAATCCCCATCAGCGAGATATTGCCCTTAATATAATTAAACAGATCAATGACATTAACTATCTGGTTGATGGCGGCTACAAAGAAGCCGAGAGAAAGAGAATAGGTGTTTTCCCTGATTTTTTATTTCCCGATCATATCGAGGTTCCGGTCTGTGTTTTAGAGATAAAAGGGAATTTTAACTTCAGGTCTGTAAGTCATGGTGATTTTTTAGGTTCCCTGATGGGTCTGGGGTTAAAAAGAAAAAAGGTGGGGGATATTCTGGTCTTAGAAGATAGAGCCCAGATTGTTATTGCTGAAGAAAATAAAGAAACTGTGCTTTATGAACTGAAAAGTGTACATGAGGTTCCGGTTGAGGTCAAAGAGATTGACCGGGAGGATATAGAAATACCCACCAGGCATACCAAAGATATACAGGCAACGGTTCCTTCCATGAGGCTTGATGCTGTAGCTGGTGCCGGTTTTGGAGATTCTCGCAGTAAGATATCACGGGATATAGAACAGGGAAAAGTGAAATTAAACTGGTGTCCGGAATCTGATCCTGCTGCAGATGTAGAGGTCAATGATTTAATTTCAATTCGCCATAGAGGTCGCATTAAAGTAGCAGAAAGAAGGGGCTTATCTAACAGAGGGCGGATCAAGCTTCTGTTAAAAAGATATACCTGAGGAGGATATTATATTTATGAAATTTTCTCCAGTTGATATTTATAATAAGGAGTTTAAAAAATCTGTAGTCGGGGGCTATAATATTGATGAAGTAGAAGACTTTCTTGATGAAATAGGAATAGCCTATGAAAAATTAATGAAAGAAAAAAATAAGCTTAAAAAGGAAAAAATCGAAATTTCACAAAAACTCAAAAATTATGAGGACCTGGAAGATAAACTGGACAATACCCTGGCCCGGGTGAGCGAGACTATTGACACCAGGACTGAAAAAGCCAGGAAGGAAGCTCAGAATATAATAAATCAGGCTCACCAAAAAGCAGAGGCCAGGATTAAGGAAGCGGAAAAGAAAGCCCAGGAAATAATTGAAGGTGCAAATCAGGAAGCTTCCACAATTATAAATCAGGCCCGGGAAGAAAAAAAACAGGTCAGCCAGGAGATGGAGGATAAGCACCAGGAGACAAAAGAAGAGATCAGAAATGAGCGCAAAAAACTGGAGAATATAAAAGAGACAAGAGAGCTATTTGAATTAAGGTTAAAAAATATGATCCAAAATATACAGATGATTTTAGATGAAGAAAACAGCAGAGACTTTGAGGATTTTAAATAGTGTGTGATAAAGATTTAGGTTACAATATACTGTACCAATCAATAAGAAGGTATAATTAAAACGAGAAGGTATAATTAAAACGAGAAGGTATAATTAAAACGAGAAGGAATAATTAAAACGAGAAGGTATAATTAAAATAAGAAGGTATAATCAAAATTAGAAGTAATAGGTAAACAAGATAGGAAAGGTGATTTTTAATGAATACAATTTCAGACCTTACAAGTCCTTCAGTATTTATAGGTAAACAGGGAAATGGTATAATTAGTTTTGGTTCCGGTCAGCCGGATCTGCCCCCACCGGAAAATGTATTAAATAAATTTAAAGTAAGAAGTGATCTGCGCTATGGTTTAATCCAGGGAGAGGAAATTCTGCGAGATCGTCTTTCAGAAGAATATACAGCTTCTAATGTTAATAATTTTGTTATAACCAATGGAGCTTCTGAGGCCCTGGATTTGATTTTCAGAGCTATGGAAGATGGAAAGGTGCTGGTTCCCAGGCCTTATTATTATTCTTATCCTTTTATTTTAAAGCGGACTGGAATGGAGCCAATATATACTGATTTAAATAAAGGAAGGATAGATTTAGCTGATTTTAAGAAAAAAATTGGGGACTGTAAAGCAATTTTGATTAATTCTCCTTCCAATCCTACCGGACGTATTGAATCTCTGGAGACTCTGAAAGAAATTGAAAGAATCACCGAAGAGCTGGGAGTTTATATTGTTTCCGATGAGGTTTATAAAGATATAATATATGAAAGAGAAAATTATTTAATTCAGGGTGATCAGGTTATAACTGTGAATTCTTTTTCCAAAACATATGCCATGTGTGGGGTAAGAGTTGGTTATTTGTGGAGTGCGGATCAGGGTTTTGTTAATAAAGTTATAAACCTGAAAACACATACTTCTATGAACACCAGTCTTGTGGGCCAGGATATGGCTATTGAGGCCATGAAAGCTCCCCGCTCCTATATTGATAAACAGCTTAAAATCTGGAGAAAGCGCCGGGACTTGATTTATAAGGGCCTGAAAGATATTGGACTTGATTTATGGAAACCGGAAGGTGCTTTTTATGTCTTTCCCAGAATAGAAAAGCCAAGACAGTTTGTCTGGAAACTTTATCAGGATTATAATGTGATAACCTATCTGGGTGAATGGTTTGGCTCACCCCAGCGGGTTAGATTAAGCTATGCACTAAAGCGGGAAGAGATTGAAGAGGGGCTCAACAGAATAGAGGACTGTCTTGAAAACATGAAATAAATCAGATATAAATAATCTTTTTCTTTTATAAAACATATTTTTTATTGCCGAAGACAGGTAAGGAAATGAAATGTTATATTTATTTTGTGAGGAGAAGAAAATATGATATATATTATTGCTCTGGTAATTTTATTGCTGGATCAGTGGTTTAAGGTTCTTGTTGAACAGAGTTTTAATCTGGGACAGAGTATACCGGTTATTGAAGAGATTTTTCATTTAACCTATATCCAGAATACAGGAGCATCTTTTGGACTTTTAAAAGAATATACCTGGTGGATTACAGTTATCAGTCTGGCCGTACTTGTGATTTTTATTTATTTTATTCAGGCCAGTGAATTTGATGGTCTGCTGTTTAAAATTAGTTCCGGTCTGATTGTGGGCGGTGCTGGGGGCAATATACTGGACCGCATACGTATGGGATATGTAATTGATTACCTTGATTTTAGAATTTGGCCGGTTTTTAACCTGGCTGATATAGCAATAGTAATGGGTGGGATCATATTTGTAGTGGTTTTGTTTAAGTCTGATTTTTTTTAAAATAGCAGAACTGCTATTTTGTAAAAAATAATCAGGAAAAAGTTTATCATCAGGAAGTGATAGCTGCTATGGTATCTAAGAAATACCGGGCTCAATATGCAATAACAGCAGATGAAATAAAAAAAGGAGTGGGCAGGCGTCTGGATAAATTTTTGGCCGAGAGGTTAAGTGACCTGTCCCGTTCTTATATACAGAAATTGATTGCCGGGGGAGAAATTACAGTCCGAAATTGTAAGGTGGATAAAAGTTATCGGCTGCAGGAAGGAGATCATATTTTGATAAACATTCCTGCTCCCCGGACTGTGGATTTAACTCCGGAAAAGATGGAGCTGGATATAATTCATGAAGATAAAGAAATTCTGGTTCTTAATAAACCGGCCGGATTGGTGGTTCATCCCGATAAACATCACCAGAAGGGGACCCTGGTTCACGGGCTGCTGTACCATATATCCGATCTACCGGCCATAAATGGTGTATACAGGCCGGGGATTGTCCACCGGCTGGACAAAGATACCTCCGGGGTTCTGGTGACCGCCAAAACGGAGAACAGTATGTACAGTCTTTTATCTCAGTTTGAAGAAAGAAAAGTTAAAAAGGTATACCGGGCTCTGGTTTGGGGTCAGGTACCACATAAAAAAGGGAAAATCAAGGCTCCTATCGGCAGAGACCCTGACCACAGAACCAGAATGAAAGTTCGGAAGGAAAACAGCCGGGAGGCGGTTACGCACTTTGAAGTTCTGGAGATTTATCATGATTTTAGTTATCTGGAGCTGGTTTTGGAGACCGGACGCACCCATCAGGCCCGGGTACATCTGGATTTTATGGGTTATCCTGTTGTCGGAGATGAGAAGTATAACCAGCGTCAGCAGGGCAAAGTAACAGAAATAAGGGGAGAAAAGATTAATCGTCATCTGCTTCATGCCTTCCAGCTTGGTTTTTATCACCCCGGGCATCAGGAATTTGTCTCTTATGAGGCTCCACTGCCGGAGATATTTCAGAAAATGATTGATTCTTCGGGTAAAACCGGCTGATTGCTTTTTAAAAAAGAACAAAGCCGGATTCGGATTATTTTTTTGCCTCCCTTTACAAATATTGTTAAATATGGTAATATATAATTAAAGGTTATATTTAACATTTTATAATAAATATAACCAAAATTAATACAAAGGGAGCTGATTAATATGATTAACAAGGTAATTTTGACAGGCCGGCTGGTAAGGGATCCTGAGTTAAGATATTCAGAACAGGGTGTACCTTTTGCTATTTTCACTCTGGCGGTGGAAAGAAATTTTACCAATCAGGAAGGTCAGCGGGATACTGATTTTATCGATGTTTTAGCCTGGAGAAAACAGGCTGAAAATTGTGCTGAATACCTGCAGAAAGGAAGTATGGCCGGTGTGGAGGGAAGACTGCAGATACGAAAAAATGAAAAAGAGGAGCAGACATATATTAATCCGGAAGTGGTAGCGGATTCTGTAGAATTTTTGAGCAGCCCGAATCAGAGAAGCGGTCAAAAAGAAGCAGCTCAGGCGGAATCCTGAAAAAATTAAACGAGATTTTTTATGGTGTCAATTTTATGGTGAAGATTATTATGGTTTTGCTGTATAATTGATTGAGGAAAAAAACAGTAAAATCATAAAAAAAAGAATGAAATGACATTTGTTCGTTTTGACATTTAAATCTTAAGATGATATATTTAAAGTAGTAATTGATATCAAGAATTTGTACAATAAATCTAAAAACAATTTTTTAAAAGGATCCTTTTGATCTATCAAAAAAAACAAATAAATAATAGAACAAATAATTTAATATGATAGATTATCCAATCGAATATAATAGAATATATAATTGAATATGTGTTATAAAGTAAATACAGTAAATTTTTTTGTTTATAGAATATAATATATAATAATTTTGAGGATAAATAATAGATCAGATAATTAGTTAATAAAAAGTATTTTACAGGGGAGGCCGGATATGACCCTGAATTCAGAGAAAAGAACGGTACTCAAAGCTGAAGGAATACAGAGAATTCTCCGCCGAATGGCACATGAGATTATTGAAAATAATGAAGGGACTGAACAGCTGGTTCTAATAGGTATTCGGACCAGGGGTGTTCCGCTGGCCCGGAGGCTTATTGCTATGATAAAAGAATTTGAAGGTACAGAAGTGCCCCTGGGGATACTGGACATTACTTTATACCGGGATGATCTTTCCACAATCGGAGAACAGCCGGTAGTACATAAAACAGAAATTCCATTTGATATTACCGGTAAAAAAGTAATCCTAATTGATGATGTTATTTATACAGGCCGGACCGTAAGATCGGCTCTGGATGCTTTGGTTGATTTTGGCCGCCCGGATAAAATTAAGCTGGCTGTATTGATTGACCGGGGTCACCGGGAATTACCTATTAGAACTGATTTTGTAGGTAAAAAAGTATCCACTTCTCAGAATGAATTAATTACGGTTTTTCTCGAAGAAACTGATGGTGAAGATAAAGTGTTTATTGAGGAAAATAATTACTAATGCTGGGATTAGAGTTTTGTTTATCAAACCCCTGATTTAACGGTCAGGGGTTTTAAAATGTATAAATATACAGAGGAGGCGTATTAGCTATGTCAATAAAAAGGAAGGATTTCCTGGGACTTTATAATACCGATCGGGAGGAAATAGTTTCTATCCTGAATACAGCTGAATCAATGAAGGAGATATTCACCCGAACGGTAAAAAAAGTTCCCACACTCCGGGGAAAGACAATTGTCAATCTTTTTTTTGAACCCAGTACCAGAACTAAGTCCTCCTTTAGCCTGGCAGCTAAAAGATTAAGTGCCGATGTGATGAGTGTTTCTAAAAAGATGAGCAGTGTACAGAAGGGTGAGTCACTGCTGGATACTGCCAAAACAATGGAAGCTATGGGGGCCGATGTAGTAGTGGTTCGCCATGGATCACCGGGGGCGGTTGAATTTCTGGCCGAACAACTTTCTGCCCGGGTATTGAATGCCGGTGATGGTGCTCACGCCCATCCGACCCAGGCCCTGCTTGATCTATATACTATCAAGGAAAATTTGGGTCAAATTAAGGGTCTCAAAATTTTGATTGTGGGTGATATTACCCACAGTAGAGTGGCTCGATCTAATATATGGGGTTTAAATCATCTGGGAGCCGAGGTAAGGGTGGTGGGTCCCAATACACTGCTGCCCGTAGAGATTGAGAAGATGGGTGTTGAAAAATATACTGACCTGGACCAGGCTTTATCAGATGTGGATGTTATTAATATTTTAAGGATTCAGCTGGAAAGGCAGAAAAGTGGATTGTTTCCTTCAATTAATGAGTACATTAAATTTTATGGTTTTCATGAAGAACGATTAATGCAGGTCGATGATGAAGTGCTGATTATGCATCCCGGTCCCATGAACAGGGGTATCGAGATTGACAGTGAGGTTGCCGATGGAAAGCAGTCGGTTATAACAGAACAGGTTACAAATGGAGTGGCTGTCCGAATGGCTTTATTATATCTATTAGCGGGAGGTAATCCAGAAGATGCCGAAATTACTTAAAAAAGGTATTATATTAGATCCCCGGGCCTATTTTCAGGAAGAGAAAGACATTTTAATTAATGAGGAAAAAATAATAAAAATAGCTGACTCAATTGAAGTAAATGAGCTTAGGGAAAAATATGATTCTTCTTTTTTAGATAAGCTGGAGATTTTTGAGTTAGAAAAAAATTTTGTGCTGCCCGGATTAATTGATTTACATACTCACCTCCGGGAACCCGGATATGAAGAAAAAGAAACAATCAGGACTGGCTGTGAGGCGGCAGCGGCCGGAGGTTTTACCCAGATTGCCTGTATGGCAAACACTAAACCGGTGGCCGATAATCCGGCTACAATAGAATTTATTAAATCACAGAGCAGAAAAGCCGCTGTCAAGGTGTGGCCTGTGGGCAGTATTACAAAAGATATGCAGGGGGAAAATCTGGCAGAAATTGGCTTTTTGTCAAAAGCCGGTGTGAAAGCTATTTCCGATGACGGTAAAACGGTAATGGACAGTGATATTATGCGCCGGGCAATGGAATATGCGGCCGGTTTTAATATGCTGGTAATAGATCACTGTGAGGATTTAAATCTGGTTGGTGAAGGGGTTATGAATGAAGGTTATTATTCAACTATTCTTGGTTTAAAACCTATTCCCGCAGCAGCCGAGGAAGTAATAATTGCCCGTAATATTATTTTATCTGAGTTAACGGACTGCCCTATTCATATTGCCCACCTGAGTACAGCCCGGGGGGTAGAAATGGTTGCTGAAGCAAAGGAAAAAGGTATTTCCATTACTGCCGAAACAACCCCTCATCATCTAATATTGACCGATAAAGCGGTGGTGGGTTATGACCCCAACACCAGGGTTAACCCCCCTCTGCGCAGCTCTGAGGACCGAGAGGCGTTAAGACAGGGAATAAAAGAAGGAATAATTGATGCTGTGGCCACCGATCATGCTCCTCATACTTTTGAAGATAAACTGGGAGAGTTTGATCAGGCAGCCAATGGTATTTCGGGGCTGGATACCTCCCTATCACTTCTTTATGATAGATTGGTTGATGAAAATATTCTTAACTGGTCTGAGCTGCTGGAAGCCATGGTTTATAAACCGGCCGAGATACTGAAACTGCAGGAACCTGGGATCCGGGAGGGTAAAACAGCAGATCTGGCAGTTTTTGATCCCGATAAAAAATGGAAAATCGAATCAAAAGCATTAAAATCAAAAGGTAAGAACACACCTTTTTTGGGTGAAAAACTTAAGGGTAAAGTTAAAATGACTCTGGTAGATGGAAAATTAGTATATGATAACAGGGGAGGTCAAAATGAAATTATTTATTGATCGGCTGGTGGAAAAAATTAAAGAAAAAAACAGTTCTATCTGTGTTGGCCTGGATCCACATCCGGATATGCTGCCCGAATTTTTGGTAAGAAAATATGCAGCAGAATTTGATAATACCCGTAAAGCAGCTGCCAGAGCTGTACTGGAGTTTAACCAGAATTTACTGGACAGTATTCATGAGATTACTCCGGCAGTTAAACCCCAGGCGGCATTTTATGAACTGCTGGGTCTGGAAGGAATTAAAACCCTGAAAAAAACAATAGAATATGCTAAACAGAAGGAACTTTTGGTTATTCTTGATGCTAAAAGAAATGATATTGGTTCGACAGCAGCTGCTTACTCCCGGGCTTATCTGGGTATGGAAGAGGAACAGGGTTTTAGGGCCGGCTGGGTCAGTGAAGAAGAACAGGAAATTTCTATTTCGGACAGCAATAAGGATTTTGTTGACAGTAATGATTCTGCTCAGCAGCAGGAAAAGAATGTAGAAATAGCTGAGGAACGGTTTTATTTTCAAAATGAAATTGAAGTGGACTGTATGACTATTAATCCCTATCTGGGTGCAGATGGAATAATGCCTTTTCTCCACAAAAAATCCAAAGGTGCTTTTGCCCTCCTGAAAACATCAAATAAGAGTGGAGGGGATATTCAGGATCTGGAACTTACTGATGGAAGTCCGGTATATGAAAGGGTAGCTCAGCTTATAACCGAATGGGGTTCAGAACATACCGGTAAAAGTGGTTACAGTAACCTGGGAGCTGTTGTAGGGGCAACTTATCCCCGAGAACTTAAAAAGCTGAGGTCTATGATGCCCCAAACCTATTTCCTTATTCCCGGTTTTGGCTTTCAGGGAGGAGAACCGGAGGATATAGTTTATGGTTTTAATGATGATGGTCGGGGAGCAATTGTTAACTCTTCCAGAGGTATTAATTTTGCCTATCAGCGTGAACCCTGGAAGAAAGATTATTCCGCTCCAGAATATGCCGCTGCAGCACGCAGGGCGGCGCAAAAAATGCGTGATGAAATTAATAAACTCAAAAAATGATTTTTTAATTATCTATTTTTAATTATCTAAATGAAGGAGCAGCAGTTATGAATATTGAGAAAAAAAAGCCTAAGCCGGCTGAGATTCTGGAAAACAAAAAGGTTGGAACTGACTATTATTTAATGAAGCTGAAGACGGATAATATTGATGAGAAGTGGACTCCCGGACGCTTTGTTCATCTAAAAATAAGCACCCCTCAAACCTATGATCCTTTGCTTCGCAGACCTTTCAGTCTCTTTGATATTGATCGAAAGAACAATATACTATCTCTGCTTTACTGTGTGGTGGGCCGGGGTACTAAAATCATGTCCCGGTTAGTGTCCGGAGAAAAACTTGATTTTCTGGGACCCCTGGGCCAGGGATTTTCTCTACCTGAGGGGAAAACCATTTTAGCAGTAGGTGGAGGAATGGGTACTGCTCCACTTTTTCTTTTGTGCCGGGAACTGGCTTTCCAGAATTCTATAACTTTAATTCTGGGGGGTAATCTTTGTACAGATGTTGAATTTTTCAAACACAGGTTCGGGGAACTGGATATTGACATAAAAATAGCCACCATGGATGGAAGCTGTGGTTATAAAGGAACTGCAGTAGATTTAATGAAAAAACATCTGGGTGTAAATAAAGATTCGATCAGTAAAGAACCTACCAGTGAACAAACTATCAGTAAAAATCTTAACAACAAACGAACTAATGACAAAAAGCCTAATAACAAACGAACTAATAACAAACAACCTAACAAAAAAGAGTCTAACCAAAAAGAGAAAAATAACAAGGAATCTGGCAGTAAAGAGCCTAACAGAGAAGAATCTATCATTCAAGAAAAGAAAGTTAAAGATGCTGGTTTTATTGAACAGAAAAAAAAGCTTGATTTTCTTTATACCTGTGGACCGGAGATTATGCTGTCAGCAGTAAAAAAGATTTCGGATCATTTTGGAATTCCCGGAGAAGTATCTCTGGAAGAAAGAATGGGCTGTGGAATCGGTATCTGTCTGTCCTGTGTGTGTGACACTCAAAACGGTAATCAGCGGGTGTGTAAAGAAGGTCCAATCTTCAGGCTGCAAGAGGTGATATTATGAGTAATGATGAACTTAGTATTGATCACACAGCAAAAAATGAACCTGACCTCAGGGTCCGGCTGGGTCCCCTGCAGTTAAAAAACCCTGTACTAACAGCTTCCGGAACCTTTGGTTATGGAGATGAAGTTCGAGATTTTATGGACCCCAATGTTCTGGGGGCCATTACGGTCAAGGGTCTAACGGTTGAACCCACATCCGGCAATAAAACTCCCCGTATAGCTGAGACTCCGGCCGGGATGCTTAATTCAATTGGGCTGGAAAACCCGGGATTAGAAAAATTTATTGAGGAAAAAATTGAGCTGCTGGGAGAATTTTCAACTGAAGTACTGGTCAATATATCTGGTCATTCAGTGGAAGATTTTATTATTCTGGCAGAACGTCTGGCTCCTTTTGAGGAGATAGCAGGCCTGGAGGTTAATGTATCCTGTCCCAATATTGACAAAGGGGGAATGGCGTTTGGAACTGATCCGGATCTTGTATATGAGATTACCCGAAAGGTTAAAGCACGATATGATGGTCCGGTTATTGTCAAACTGTCCCCCAATGTTACCGATATAGTGGAGATGGCTCAGGCTGCTGATGAGGGGGGAGCGGATATTCTTTCTTTGATAAATACTCTTCTGGGAATGGCGATAAATGTACAAAAAAGAGAAACCGTGCTGGGCAATACTATGGGAGGACTGTCCGGTCCTGCGGTTAAACCTGTGGCCCTGAGGATGGTTTATGAAGTAGCAGAAGCTATAGATCTGCCGCTGATCGGTATGGGAGGGATCATGAACTCAGAAGATGCACTGGAATTTTTACTGGCCGGAGCAAGTGCAGTATCAGTGGGTACTGCCAATCTAATTGATCCCGCAGCTTCGGTGAATATTCTTGAGGGAATTATTAATTACTGTTATGAACAGGAAATTGATGATATTAACAGCATAATTGGAGCTCTAAAAGGTTAATTTGAAAAATCAGTAATAAAAAGATAATAAAGGGTAGTTATGAACCGGTAAATTGCTGAGGTCAATTTTTTTATTAAAAATAATTTTTAAAAATAGCAAATAAAATAACTCAACAGGGGGATATTAATCATGATCAGTGAACAGAGAGTTACTGAGATATTTGAAAAAACGGGTGTGCTTCAGGAAGGTCATTTTGTGCTTAGTTCGGGACGTCATGCTGATAAGTATCTGCAGTGTGCTCAGGTGCTGCAGTATCCGGAGTATGCCAATGAACTGGCTGAGGGAATTGCCGAACTATGGAAGGATAAAGAGATTGATGTGGTAGTGGGACCTGCTCTTGGAGGAGTGGTCATATCTTATGCCGTGGGGCAGGCTTTAAATAAGAGAACCGTTTTTACGGAAAGAACCGAAGGAGATATGTCTTTGAGGCGTAGTTTTGAAATTGGTGAGGGAGAAAAAGTACTGCTTGTGGAAGATGTGGTGACTACCGGTGGTTCGGTCCGGGAAGTGCTGGATCTTCTTAGAGAAAGGAATGCAGATATTGTGGGTGTCAGTGCTCTGGTGGATCGCAGTGGAGGCCAGGTTGATTTTGGTGTACCCTTTAAAACACTGCTGCAGCTGGAGGTTAAGTCTTATCCTGCCGATGAGTGTGAGCTGTGTGCTGAAAATGTTCCCATTACTAAACCCGGCAGTAATGTGTAAATCAGCAGGAAAAATTTAAAAAATTTATTTTTTCCCTGAAGATATAATACAATTTTTCTGGATTTTTTTGCTCAATCGGGTTTCCAAATATTAAAAGCTTTAGCTTGTTTTTTTAATACATAGATTATGTGGAATAGAATTTATTATACAATCTTTTATATTATTGTTGTCCTGATAAGAAGTCAATTTTATTTAATTTGAGAAAGAACATTACTGTAATGACAGTAAATATAAATTGATAAATCTTAATATAACACTTGATGAAGGATAATCATATTATTTGAAGTAAGGCTCTAACAGCCCACCGTGAAGTGCGGTGGGTTTTAAGTATCCTGGTAATGAATATTCTTTTTTGCAGAAAATATAGTTTAAATTATTATCAAATTGATGATTATGAGATGGAGCAGATATTACAGGCTAGTTCTGATAAAGAGCTGACTGTGTATAATTATCTTAAATGAATTGGGGGGTTGATGAGATCTCCTTAAAAAAAATGGGTTAAAGAATTAGGATATACAGTAATTTATATTAATGAGAAAATACTATTGAAAAATATCAATAAAGTGGAAAAATTTTTGGATTTAAATAAAAAAGAATTTTTTGACTGAGTTAGTATTGAGCCCGGTATTTTACCGGGTTTTTTACTTTTGTTTGGGGTGTAGAAATTGTATCTTTAGGATAATACTTATGAATCTTGAGATCTTATATTTGAGTTGAAATTTATTAATAATGTTATACCAGCTACAAATTATATCCTTTTAAAGGAAAATAATAGTATATATGGAATATAATAAATATAATCTTTTAAGGGGGTTTAGAAATTTGATTCGAATCCAAAAATTTAATAAAGAAAGTTTATTAGTAAGTTTTTTGTATAATAAAGGGAATATCAAAACTAAAATGACAAAAATTTCGGAGCGAGAAAGCTGTCAAAATAAAAACAGATGGATTATATCTAACAATAAGAAAACAATAAAAAAATTGCTAACAATGTTCGAGGATTTTGAAGTTGATATAGCAGAGCAGGTAGAAGAAGAGTATGGTCTATACTGCAGAAATATTTTCATTATAAAAGAAAAGATGGAAGAAAAAATAAAGCTGGCCGGATTTAGTTTTCTTACCTTTAGATCATATTTGATGCATGTTGAAAAATTCTTGAAATTCTATCGCCAAGACCCTCATTTACTGGGAGAAAAAGAAATCAAAAAATATATTCTTAAACTGCAGGAGGAAGACAATTCTGCTGCCTATGTTAATCAGGCAATCAGTGCAATTAAATTTTTATACAAAAAGGTGTTGAAAGAAAAAAGTAAGACAGTTAATATACCAAGGCCTAAAAGCTCAAAAAAACTTCCTGATATTTTAAACTTAAAGGAAGTAAAAATGATTATTAATGTATTAGACAATTTAAAACACAAAGCTATATTGTCAATTACATATTCAGGAGGTCTACGGGTTAGTGAAGTGGTAAGATTGGAAAGCCGGGATATTGATAGTGAAAGGATGTTAATTCATGTTAGAAAAGGTAAAGGCAACAAAGATCGTTATACTCTATTATCTGATAGATGTTTGCAAATTTTGAGAAGATATTATCGGAAATATCAACCTACTTACTGGTTATTTCCCGGGCGACCTAGAACCAATCATCTGAATAAACGCTCTGTACAGAGAATATTTAAAAAAGCTTGCCGGAAAGCAAAAATAAACAAAGAAGTCTCCATACATTCTCTTCGTCATTCATTTGCCACGCATTTGATGGATAAGGGAACTGATTTGAAGCATATACAAAAATTGATGGGGCATAAAAGTCTTAAAACTACCGAAAGGTATACACATGTTACCAATAGAAGTATAGAAAATATAACAAGTCCTATTGACCAACTAGAATAGAGAAAGCAAATATTTAAAGTTTTTAGGTAAGTATCAGGCTGGTTTGTGTATAATTAATGTGGGAGAAAAATAGAAAAAATTATCAGCACAGGCAGGAATTTTGAATATGATATAGAAAAAGGCCTCACTAAGAACCCTTTAAAAAATGAAAGGAGTGAGACCTTTGAAGAAAAACATTAAAGAATGTATTTATATGATACTGGAGAATGTGGATAATTTCAAGGAATTAGAGGAAGAAATTTATCAGCTGGTCTGTTCGCTGGTTATAGAGAAGATAAAAGAAGTGCTAAAAGAGATTGATGATGTGATAAAAGACAGCCGTGATAAAGAGATATTTGAGATAAAAGATATGAAGGAACGCACTATTAAGACTCTTTTTGGTTCAATTACCATAAAAAGAAGGTATTATGAAGATCCTCAAGGAAATTATCACTATCTTTTGGATGAATACCTTAATCTTCCTTCCAATGACCGCCAGTCACCTGATTTAAAGGAAGCAGCAATAAAGCTGATTAAGGATGAATCCTATCGTAAAAGTGCTCAGAAGATAGAAGAATTACTGGGAGTATCAACCAGCCACAGTGCGATACATAACTGGGTTCAAAAATTAGGAGAAAAGATAAAAAAAGAATCCCAAAAAAAGAGCGATAACCTGTTTTAACATGGTCTAATTCCCGGGCAACCAGAAAAGAAGGCTTCCATAGAGCATTTATTTGTAGAAGCCGATGGTCTCCACATCTACCTGCAGAAAGAAGAAAAAAAGAGCGGTGAACTAAAGCTTGGTATAAGTTATAGTGGCTGGGAAAAAAGACATCCTATGAGTGAAGAATATAAATTATCCAAAAAGATATATTATGGTGGAGTATTTGATAGTAATCAGTTTTGGAAACAGACAACAGCTGACATGTATGGATATTTCAAGTTTGATAAAAACAGTATATCAGTATTGAATGGAGATGGAGCATCCTGGGTCAGCACCGGGGCAGAATATTTACCTGAATTTAGTGCTCGTTTTTTAGACAGTTTCCATTACAGCCGTAAGATATTACAGAAGCTGGATCGTTCCAGTTATGTTCCCCGGGTATTTGAAGCAATAGAGAGTAACGATAAAAAAGCATTGATTGATGATCTAAAAGAAGCCCAAAGATACCGCAGCAAGAAAAAAGATAAAAAGAAAGTAAAAGAATTAAAGAAATATTTATTAAACAACTGGGAAGCGATTCAGAATCAACATAATAGGGACCTGGACCTTCCAGAAGATATGAGAGGCATGGGAGCAATAGAATCCAATATAGACAAAACATTGGCTAATAGATTTAAAAAACGTGGTGTGCGCTGGACTAAAGAAGGAGCAGAGAATCTGGCTCAGATAATACTGGCTGACAGGAATAACAGTTTAGAGAAGTGGTTTTCCTACATGAATTGGGATTTCAAAAAAGAAAAGTTAATAAAAGAGATAGAAAAAGCAAAGCAGGAAAATACTTCTTTTGGGACATCCAGCCAAAAAGAGACAGCCAGTTATCATGAAGCTTTTAGAGCTCATATGCCGGCTCTAGAGGGTCCAGATGCTGGCAAAGACTGGGTGAAGGCTTTAGGTGAGATTGCTGTGTCTGGAACAGTAATTTAAGTCCGGAACCATTGAGATGAGGTCAAGAGGGGTATAGTATATCAAATTTAGGTCAAAAAGCATCCAAAAATTGATAGTGAGGTTTTAAGAGTGCAAAGAAAGAAATATTGACCGTTTAAAATTAAAATTTGAAGCTCTAAAAGTGACGTTCCCTGGTGAGGTCAAAAAAGATCCCACAAAAGCTTGACAGAAACAGGCTGGAAATTATTGAAATAAAATACAATTTATAATAAAATAAAAAATGAAACACTTCAATTATGTCAATTAGTAATATTTTATTGTTCGTAAAGAATTATTATAAGAAGATATTCTGAAGTATTTCATAAATATGTAGTTATGTGACATATTGCGAGACAGATTTGGAAAAAACATATATTAGGTTTGTGTTTTACATATATTAT
>SL_8KL_010_SEDDRAFT_10000456_pt1 | contig 35696 bp, 37 predicted proteins | sample SodLakKL_010_SED_4_FD_11160 | JGI IMG/M metagenome (IMG submission 11160)
AAAAAAAAAAAGAAGGGCTTGCGCCCTTCTCCACCTTCCTCTTTATTCAGCAATATGTATTACTGAATCGCTTAAAATTGCGTTCACATAATAATTTCTGGTATTAATTGTCTTTTACTGTTTCTTTAAAGGTCTTACCTGCTCTAAATACTGGCACCTTTCTTTCAGGTATCATTATTGTTTCTTCTGGATTCTGAGGATTTCTACCCTGGCGTGCTTTACGATCTCTGACCTCAAAACTACCAAAACCTATGATTTGTACGTTATCTCGAGAATCTTGCTCTTTTTCCGCTTCTTGCTGTAAATACTCCATAATCGAGTCAAAAGTGGTGTTGATAATTTCGTTGCAATCCTTTTTTGTCTGACCAGTTTTTTCTGCTACATGGTCAATAAGTTCAGTCTTAGTCATTATTTACTACTCACCTCCCTTTTACTATTTGCTTATTCATAATATTCGTGATAGCCTTAAAAACTCCTGCTTAAATAACAAGAAAATCACTAAAAACCTTGAGCTTTACAACATTTATCCTAGTTTTACTCAAATAAAAAATATATTTTCCTTTTATAACCAGTCTTTCATATTGACTACTTCTTCCATTTCCCTTTTAGGATCTCTGGTCATCAAATCTTCCACTGCTTTGTCAGGGCTTTTACCAGCAAAGAGAACCTGATATATTTCAGCAGTTATTGGTAGTTCTGTTCTCACCTTACCCTTCTTAAAGGCAGTATATAAAGCCTTTGTTGTTTTAATCCCTTCTACTACCTGACCAACCTCCTGTTCTGCCTGGGAAAAAGTTTTTCCCTCACCAATCTTATAACCAAAAGTCCTGTTTCTACTATGACTACTATTACAGGTCACAATTAAATCTCCTAAACCTGCTAAACCAGAAAAAGTATAGAGCTTTGCCCCCCGTTCTTTCCCATAACGGCTCATTTCAGCCAGTCCTCGTGTAATCAAAGCAGCTATAGCATTATCTCCATAATTTAAACCATAGGCAATCCCTGCTGCGACTGCTATGATATTCTTTACTGCCCCACCTAATTCAACTCCAATAACATCTGGGTTAGTATAGACCCTAAAGCTTTTGTTGTTCATAATCCTTTGAATTTTTCTTGCTGAGTCCTTATCCTCACTGGCTATAACTGCAGCTGTGGGTTTACCCTCCATTACCTCTTCTGCATGAGTTGGACCTGATAAAACTGCCAATTTTTGATTATTATTAAGGTGATTAGCTATTATTTCAGAGTTAGTCTGCAGGGTTTCCTCTTCAATACCCTTTGCAGTAGAAACCACTTTGGTGTTCTCACCAATGTGGCCAGCTATTTCATTTATTATACTTCTGGTAGCCTCAGTAGGAACAGCAATAAAAACTATTCTGGCATTTGAGACAGCCTTTTTCAAATCTGCCGTGGGGATTACTTCAGGGGGGAGCTTGTGTTGAGGAAAATAATCTTGATTAATTTTAGTCTCTTTAATCTCTTTAACCTGCTTTTCCCGCCGCAAAAACAGCTTAACGGTTAAATCATTTCTTGCCAAATTAACGGCTATGGCAGTTCCCCAGCTACCACCACCAATTACCGTAATATCGGAATCCATATTAACACCTCTTATTAGCCTTATTGCCAAAAATTAATTAAGATTGAGAGCCTGGCTTGATCTTTTTTTCTTCACCTCGAATTAGACGTTTAATATTTTCTCGATGGGTAAAGACCACAAAAATGAACAAAACCATTCCCATGATAGCCTGGGCCTGATCGCCAGTCAAATAATAAACAGAGACTGGCAAGGTTAATATGGCCAGTAATGAAGCTACAGATACGATTCTCAGGGTAAAGGTCACTAACAACCAGACTAAACCTAAAATAACAAAACTTACTGGGGCAACTCCTAAAATTACTCCAATAGTGGTTGCCACCCCTTTGCCTCCATCGAAGCCCAAAAAAACTGACCAATTGTGACCTATTATTGCTGCTATCCCTATCAGGAATAATAAATAACCTTCATCTACACCAAAAAGTTGGCCCGCCAATAACACCGGAATAAATCCCTTCATGATGTCAAAAAAAGCCACTAAAGCGCCCATCTTAACCCCTAATTTGCGGGCAACATTGGTGGCTCCTACATTTCCACTGCCATAGTTTCTTATATCTACTCCTAAAAAATTTTTCACAAAAAGATAACCGGTTGGTATAGAACCTAAAAAATAAGCCAGTATTAAAATTATTGCTAGCTTCATTTTTACCTCCTCACCCTATTCAGATTTTCTCTTGCGAAATTTTAGCCAGATCGGCGAGCCTATAAAACCGAAGGATTCCCGCAGAGCATTTTCTAAATATCTCTGGTAAGCAAAATGTACTAACTCCGGGTCATTGACAAAAAAGATAAAGGTTGGTGGTCTAACAGCTGTTTGAGTTGCATAATAAATCTTTAATCTTCTCTCCTTATATGAGGGCGGCTGTTTTAACTGAACTGCATCCTGAATAACCTCATTAAGCAAACCAGTCTTTGCCCTTAAAGAGGCCTGATCAAAGACATATTCTGCTAGTTGAAAAATTTCTTCTACCCGCTGGCCTGTTAGCGCAGATATAAAAATCACAGGCGCATAATTCAAAAATTTTAATTGATAATATATCTCCTCTTGATATTCACGGGCAGTATTATCATCTTTTTCTATACTATCCCATTTATTTACTGCTAAAATAATCGGTTTCCCTTCATCATGAGCATAACCAACAATTTTTTTATCCTGAGAGGTTATTCCCTCTTTAGCATCTATCATCATCAGCACCACATCAGCTCTATCCATGGCTTTAATTGAACGCAAATTGCTATAGTACTCCACTGACCAGTCTACCTGAGATTTTTTCCTTAGACCAGCAGTATCTATAAGATTAAATTTATTATTATTAACTTCTACCATAGTATCAACAGCATCTCTGGTAGTTCCAGGTTCAGCAGATACCAGTACCCTTTCCTGACCCAATACATAATTTATCAAAGAAGACTTACCAACATTAGGCTTACCTACTATGGCTATCTGCAATATTTCTTCAGAGATATCCTCTTCTTTTTGCTCGGGTAAGTGAGTTGTTATAGTTTCATACAATTCACCTACATTTTTTCCATGTTCTGCTGATATAGGAATAACAGTGTCAAATCCTAAGGAATAAAATTCCCAGGGTTGATTCTCTTCTGTAAATTCTTCTGTTTTATTAGCTACTATAATAATTTCTTTTTGAGAGTTTCTCAAAAGATTGGCAATCTCTTCATCCTGAGCTGTAAGGCCGGCTCTATTATCCACCACAAATAATAATAAATCGGCTTCTGCAATGGCTTGCTTAGCCTGAAATAACACTAAAGATTTTATATTATCCTCTGGATCAGGCTCGATTCCCCCGGTATCAACAACGATAAATTCTTGATTCTGCCACTTAGCATTACCATAAATTCTATCCCTGGTTAGGTTGGGGGTACCTTCAACTATTGCTCTTCTTTCTCCAATAAAACGGTTGAATAACGTCGATTTACCCACATTAGGCCTGCCTACTATTGCCACTACAGGCTTTTTCATTAAAAAACACCTCCAAAACATCCTCCATGCTTTCACAAATCATAAAATTTTTATCTGGAAAATATTCAATTATATCTTTCCAATGATAACCATCTAAGGTCTTTCCTTCTGCATTAAAAATTATTGCTGGCAGAAAAAATATATCAGCCTGCAGTTCTTCCTTTTTTATAAAAGAAATAATGTCTTCCCCGGCCAGAAGGCCGGTAACTGTAACCTCTTCTCCTAAAAATTTATTTTCAATAACTTTAATCTCTACATTTAAACCCTCAGTTTTATTAAGATCATCTATTAATGGGGTTATGGCTTTCGCTCCTAATTTGCTTGAAAGAACAACAAAGTCACCAGAAATCTTTGCTGATGATTGAAACTCTTTTCTTTTAGCATAATAATTGGCCCTGGTTAGCCTTGTTAAACCTATGCCATTTTGCAATTGAGGATATTCCCCATAATAATTTTCTGAGGGGATTGGTTTTTGAGCTAAAAGAAAAAATTCATCAGCTAAAAATATTCGTTCTGCCAATAATTGACTGGAATTTTGTTGTTGCCAATCCCTAACCTGCTCAATGAGCTTTTTCGCTCGCCGGGGAGTGAAACTTTTTAATTCAGCAAGCCCCTCTCGATGAGCCGTTAAGCCTACAGGAACAATACCTAGAGAAAGCACCGAATCAGACAGCTTAGATAAGTCCTCTAAAGTTTTTATTAATTCTTCCCTATCATTATATTCTGGAACAATTACCAGCTGTAAATGAAAAGATATCCCCTGACTGGCCAATAACTCTAAGTCTTCTTTAATTTTAGCTGCTTTAGAGTTACCCATCATCTCTGCTCGCAATTTAGGATTAGTTGTATGCACTGAAATATAAAGGGGAGACAATTGTTCACTTATAATCCGATGGTACTCATTATCTGTTAAATTAGTCAAAGTTATAAAACTTCCCTGCAAAAAGGAAAAACGATAATCATCGTCTTTAATCATCTGTTCTGCTCTTACCCCATCAGGTTGTTGATCAACAAAACAAAAGAGGCATTTATTACAACATTTTTTTAAGTCATCATAAACAATTCCCTCTAACTCTATGCCCAATCTGCTGCCAGCTTCCTGCTCAATCAAATATTCCTGTTGCTCTTTCTCTCCAGAGGGCAGCGTTTTTTTGCTCTCAATTGATACTACAAGTTTAGGAGATATTGTTGTAAGCGAGAGATAATCAATATAATCTCTAATCTTCTCACCATTAATCTCTTTTATTTCCATTCCTGCTTTTAAGCCTGCCTTTTCAGCTGGGGAACCCGGGATAATTCTTTTTATTTCAACCATAATCTTTCCTCCTGTAAAAATAATATCACATCTATCCCAGGTAAGCAACATCTTTAAAATAGAGCAAAAATATTGCTTATACAAGTAAAAAAGGGAAGGATAAAAACAATCCTCCCCTGCAGATAATATTATTAATTTGTTTTTTTTTAGTTAGATACCTTAATCATTATCATCCATTAGATTTTTGAGATCTCCCAAACGTTCTCCAATTGTAGCTCCTGAGGGCATCTCTTCAGGTTCTTCTTTGGTTTCTGACTTATCAGCAGATCCTTTACTCTGCTGTTGATCCTTTGGTTGCTTTGAGCTATCAGAGGCTGGTTTTTCTTCCAGCTCTTTCAAGCTCAAGCCCACTCGTTTTTGCTCAGGGTCAATATTTATAATTTTGGCTTCTCTTTCCTCACCAACTTCAACTACTTCATCAGCAGTTTTAACATGCTTATGAGATAATTGAGAAATATGGATCAACCCTTCAATACCATCTTCAACTTCCATAAATGCTCCAAAATCAACCAGTTTGGTGATTTTACCTGTAATTACTTCTCCTTCATAATGCTTGCGAGCAAATTCTTCCCAGGGATCTGGAAGCAACTGCTTATATCCTAGGGAAATTCTTTCTTTATCAGTATCAATATCAAGGACTTTAACCTCAATTTCTTCTCCCTCTTCTAAGACATCAGAGGGATGTCCAATTCTTCCCCAGGACATTTCAGAGATGTGTAGCAGCCCTTCAATACCTCCAAGGTCTACAAAGGCACCAAAATCAACAAGTTTGGTGATTTTACCTGTAATTACTTCATCTTTTTCTAATTTTTCTAAAGTTTTCTTTTTCTGCTGCTCTCTTTCTTCCTCTAATACTTTCTTAGCTGAAAGAACTACGTTATTATTATTTCTATCAACTTCAATTACCTTAAGCTGCATTTCTTCACCTACATACTGGCTTAAATCCTCTACATAGCCTAAAGCAACATGAGAAGCGGGAATAAAACCTCGCAAACCAACATCAGCAACCAGGCCACCCTTTACTTCTTTTTGAATTTTGGCTTCAATAATTTCATCATTTTCAAAGGCCTCTTGTATTTCATCCCAGGCAACTTCCTGGTCAGCTCTTTTCTTTGATAAAATCATATTACCATCATCATCTTCTAAAGTTAAAATCACAACTTTAATCTCGTCATCTAAACTAACAATATCATGAGGGTCGTCAACATCAGCATTGCTTAATTCACGCAATGGAATAAAGCCATCAGTTTTATAGTTAACATCAACATATATACCCTGATCATTGATCTCAACTACTGTACCAGTTACTGTCTGGCCTTTTTCCAGGTTTGCTATATCATTGTCACTATATTGGAAAGTTTCTTCTTCAACATCATCACTATCTTCTTCACTATCTTCTTCCTCAACCTCATCACCATCGGCGACCTCTTCACTGGCGCTATCTGCCTCTGGCTCAACAGCTTCCTCCTCATCTTTATCTTCAGGAGTCTCTTCCTCTTTTTCAGCAACCACCTCATCTTCAGTTACTTCTTCTTCCTTAACAACAACTTCCTCTTCATTCTTTAATTCTTCCTCTTTTTCTTCTTGCTCTAAGTCTTTTTTTTCTTCACTCATAGCCTGAATGACCTCCTTTATTAACCAATCCGGAGTAGAAGCTCCGGCTGTAATTCCAATTTTTTTTACTCCTTTTAACCATGTCCAATCAATATCAGCAATTGTTTCAATATGATGAGTCTCCGTTCCTGTCAATGAACATAATTCAGCCAATCTATTGGTGTTTGCACTGTTAAAGCCACCAATAACAAACATTACCTCAACTTCTTCAGCTAATTTTTCTGCTGAACTTTGCCGTATCTGAGTGGTATTGCAAATAGTATTAAATATTTTAAGTTCCTTTACATCAGGTAATATTTCAGCAATTAAATCACGAAAAGAAGCCGGGGATTTTGTGGTCTGTGCTACAATTCCAACTCTAGATTTTAGTTTTATTTTTTTAAGATCCTCAGGACCTTGAATAATTTTCGCCTTATAATCAGTCGCCCCCAGGATACCCTTAACTTCAGGATGTTTTCGATCACCGTAAATTAAGGCTTGATATCCCTCCGATATTAAGAGATTTGCATTTTCCTGGGCTTTTTTCACATATGGGCAAGTTGCATCTATGATTTTCAGACCCTTATTTTGAGCCTGTTGAATTACTTCAGGTTCAACACCATGAGATCTAATAATGATAATTCCTTCATCTACTTCAGACAAATCTTCAACAGCGACAATGCCCAGGTTCTCAAGGTTTTTTACTACCTGCGGATTATGGATTATTGGGCCTAAGGTGAAGACAGGAAGATCTTCCTGTGATTTTACCTGATCTGTAGCCATATCAATAGCTCGCTTTACCCCAAAACAAAAACCCGCTTCCTCCGCAGTCTTAATCTCCAGAACCTTCACCTCCTTCCAGACTTACCAGCACGTCAGTTCTTTATTACACCAACATATTTTACTTGAAACTATTAATACTTGCCCTTTGTTAACTTTCTCTATTAAAGTTTAGATTCCTCCTTTTTAGGGAAAAAAATTTTACCTCTAAAAGTAAAAGTCTTTTTTAAATCAAGGATCCATTGCTAATAATTTAGCAATTTCATCCATCACTTTTTCAGCTATCTCTTTGCGTTCTTCCCGAGAAACTTTCCCTTCTTTTTCCAAATTGAAAGGTTTGCCAAATATAACCTTAGGACGACCCTTAGTCTTCAAATTTTTAACCCCCGTGGGAATGATTGTTGCTCCTCCTCTTAAAGCAATGGCTATTGAACCACCATGGGGCTCTCCTAACTTGCCTTCTGGATGACGAGTACCTTCAGGAAAAACCCCCAAAACCCCACCGCTTTGCAGTATCTTCATTGACTTTTTAAATGCCTCAATATCTCCAGACCCTCTTTTAACAGGAAAAGCACCTAGTTTCCTTAAATACCAGCCAATTATTGGGTTATTAAAAAGTTCTTTTTTGGCCATAAAGTTAATCTTGCGAGGCATTGCTGCTCCAATTAAAGGAGGGTCCAGCAAACTGATGTGATTGGCCATGACGGCTACCGGGCCTTGGGCCGGAATATTTTCCACCCCAATAAATTCAGCCCGTAATATTAACTTAGCATAAATTTTAATCAAGTTCTTAGAAAAACCATAAATCAGATCAGCCATCTTCCTCTTCCTCCTCTAGCAGTCGGCAAATCTCCTCTACAACTTCCTGAGGAGTTTTATTATCAGTAGTAACTTCAATGGCATCCTCTGCCTTGGTCAAAGGTGAATGGTCTCTATTTTGATCTTTTTTGTCTCGTTCATTTAAATCACATTTAACCTTTTCCAGATCTAATTTTTCTCCCCTATTATGGAGTTCTTCTTTTCTTCTTTCCGCCCGAGTAGTCAAATTAGCTGTCAAATAAATTTTTAAATCTGCTTCAGGCAAAACTCTACTGCCAATATCTCGTCCATCCATCACCACCGAATCAGTTTTAGCCAGTTCACGCTGTTTGATTAACATTATCTCTCGAACTTTAGGAATACTGGCAATCTCTGATACATTTTTATCAACTTCAGCTGTCCGAAGCTCATCACTAACTTCTTTGCCCTCAAGATAAACTTTAACCTTACCTTCAGCATCTGGAAAAGAAAAGTCGATATCCAGCTTATTAGCCAGATTTGCTATCTCTTTTTTGGCAGAAAAGTCAATGTTTTTTTGTAAGGCCTGTAATGTTACAGCTCTATACATTGCACCAGTATCAATATATTTGTAATTTAATCTCCTGGCTAAAATCTTTGCTGTGGTAGACTTTCCAGCTCCTGAAGGGCCATCAATAGCTATCATCTTTTTACTCATCAGTAGGCTCCTCCACTAGATCAGGACGTAAATTTTTTGCTGCACCTAGATAAATATGCCTGACTGGAATTTCTTTTTCTTTTTCTACCTGGATTAAAACTCTAATACATAACTCTAGTGAGTTTTCTATTTCTGGTTCCTGGCAGCTAAATAAAGGAATATCATCATATCCCATTTCTCTAAAAGCTCTAGCCGGGTAATAAGATTTGATGTCAGCTGTGGAGGAAAAAATAATATTGATTATTTCTGCCTGAGAAATATCATTTTGACTAAAAATTTCTCTAATTAATTCATCCATAGCTTTTTTTATCTCAGCAGGTTTATCTTCAGCTATTGTTATAGCTCCTCTAATAGCTATCATCATGTTATTTCACCTAAATTTTTTAAGGCCTGCCGAGCTGCCAGCTGTTCAGCCTCTTTTTTACTGGAGCCTTTGCCCTTTCCCAGCGATTTTTGAGATAAGCAAACCTCTACTTCAAAAGATTTGTCATGGTCAGGGCCAACTTCACTAACTACAATATATTCAGGTCTTTCTAAACTATCCTGCTGAACAATCTCTTGTAATAAAGTTTTAAAATCTCTAACATAATTACCTTCCTTGACGTTGTTGATGTCCTGGTCAAAAAAGTCAATAATGAAATTATCAACTACAGCAAAACCATGCTCTAAATAAATAGCTCCTAAAAGAGCTTCAAAAGTATCTGCTAAAATTGAATCTCGCTCTCTACCACCAGTCATTTCCTCGCCCTTTCCTAACAATAAATGCTCACTTAAATCGATTTCCCGAGCTTTACGAGCTAAAGTATCTGCACTTACTAAAATGGCTCGCATTTTAGCTAATTTTCCCTCTGGAGCCTGAGGTAAATTCTGATAAAGATAGGTGGAGATACTCAAGCTCAAAACAGAATCGCCAAGAAACTCTAACCTCTCATTATCCTCAAGTTGCAAATCCTGGTTTTCATTGGGAAAGGATTTATGGGTGACCGCTGAAAGCAAAAGTTGATTATCAGCAAAAACAAGGTCTAATTTTTTTTCTAGTTTAGCTAAAGAGACGTCTTCTAATAACTCATTCATGACAATTATCACACCCTCTTGACTACCAGGCAGGCATTATGCCCTCCAAAACCAAAGGAGTTAGTCATAGCAGCCTGTAAATCAGAGACTTCCCGGGCTTCATTTGGAACATAGTCTAAGTCACACTCAGGGTCGGGGTTTTCATAATTAATGGTAGGTGGAATAACTCCATTTTTTACAGCTAATAAAGCTACGATGGTTTCTACGCCTCCAGCTGCCCCTAAAAGATGGCCAGTCATTGATTTTGTTGAGCTCACAGCTAATTCATTAGCTTTATCAGCAAAGACCTCTTTAATAGCCATGGTTTCAAATTTATCGTTAAAGGGCGTAGATGTTCCATGGGCATTGATGTATTTAAGATCTTCAATATTAAGCTGAGATTTTTCTAAAGCAATTTTCATAGCTCGAGCAGCACCCTCACCTTCAGGGGAAGGCTGGGTAATGTGATAGGCATCACCGGTCATGCCGTAGCCTGAAATTTCTCCATAGATTTCTGCCCCTCTCTCTCTAGCATGCTCATAATTTTCTAATATAACCATCCCACTGCCCTCTGCAATGACAAAACCATCTCGCTCTTTATCAAAGGGCCGGCTTGCCTTTTTAGGTTCTTCATTTCTAGTGGATAGAGCCTTCATGGAACCAAAGCCAGCTAAAGCCGAGGGAGATATCGATGCTTCTGTTCCTCCAGCCACCATCACCTTAGCGTCTCCTCTTTTTATAATCTCAGCAGCATCACCTATGGCATGGGTCCCAGAAGCACAGGCTGTTACTGGATTATTGTTAGGCCCTTTAGCCCCTAGATATATTGAAACCTGTCCAGCTGCCATATTAGAAATCATCATTGGAATAAAGAAAGGACTGACCCTCTTAGGTCCTCGTTCATGCAAACGACAAATCTGTTCTTCCAGCACTTCTACTCCACCTATGCCTGAACCTACAATAACACCGGTCTCTTCTGCCAAGCTGTTATCAATTTCTAGCCCGGCATCATCTAAAGCATTTAAAGCGGTATAAACAGCATACTGGGTAAATATAGCCATTCTTTTTCTTTCTTTTCGATCAATATAGCAGGAGGGATCAAAGTCTTTAATTTCTCCCCCAATCCTACTGGGGTATTCATCTATACCCTCAATTCCCTCAATATCTGTAATACCAGATTTGCCAGTCAATAAATTTTGCCAGAAATCATCTTTATTATCACCAAGACTGGTTAAAACACCAATCCCTGTAACTACAACTCTATTGCTCATTAGTTAACCTCCTAAAACAAATATTTATGGAAAATGGCCCTGTCAAACCAACAGGGCCATTAATGTTAATTATACAGCTTAAAATTTATAAATTATTCTGCAAGTAATCAACAGCATCCTGTACGGTTTCTATTTTTTCAGCATCTTCATCAGGAATTTCCATATCAAACTCTTCTTCCATGGCCATCACCAATTCAACCACGTCTAAAGAGTCTGCTCCCAAATCATCGATAAATGATGCCTCAGCAGTAACCTCAGAAGGATCAACAGCCAATTCTTCTGCTATTAAACTTTTAACTCTTGCCAGTAAATCTGCCATATTCCTTTCACCTCCTTTCAAGTCAATGAAACTAATTACATTCCCATTCCTCCAGCAATTTTTATGGTTTCACCAGTTATATAACTTGCTTTTTCTGATGCCAAAAATAAAACAGCATTAGCAACTTCTTCTGGCATACCAGCCCGGGATAGGGGTACTTTTTCTAATAGTTTTTCCTTTACTTTTTCAGGCATTTCTTCAGTCATAGCAGTAGTGATAAAGCCAGGGGCCACTGCATTTACAGTTATATTTCGGGCTGCTACTTCTCGCGCTAATGACTTGCTAAAACCAATTATACCTGCTTTAGAAGCTGCGTAATTGGTTTGACCGGCGTTACCGATCATACCTATTATGGAAGAAAGATTAATGATTCTACCCCAGCGCTGTTTCATCATTGTTCTTAAAGACGCTTTACAGCAGTTAAAGGTACCACCTAAATTTACTGCGATGGGAGCCTGCCAATCTTCTTCCTTCATTCTAAGTAAAAGAGTATCCCTATTTATACCTGCATTATTTACAAGTATATCAATACTCTCAAATTCATGCAAGCAACTATTAATTAAATCCTGGGCTTCCTTTAACTTGCTCACATCAGCCTGCTTAATTATAACTTTCCCCGGGTCTGTTAAGTCAGCGATACTCTCAGCCACCTCTTCTGCCTTAGACCTGCTATTTTTACTGGAATGATTAATTACCACATTGGCTCCTTTAGCAGCCAGTTCTTTAGCTATTGCCGCCCCTATACCTCGGGAACTTCCAGTTACTACTGCACTTTTTCCGCTCAAATCAATCATTTTCCCAGCTCCTCAATTACTTTTTTCACCTCAGCAGGATTTCTAGTTGTATAAGAATCAACTGATTTATCAATTCTCTTCAACAATCCTGCCAGAATATTTCCAGGGCCTACCTCTACAAAATATTTTACCCCTGCCTTTATCATATATTCCATGGAATCTACCCAGAGCACACTAGAATTAAGCTGGCTTAAGAGATTTTCTTTAATTTTATTAGCAGAACTGGTAGCTTCAGCAGTAACATTAGCTACTATGGGAATATCACTATCTTTTATAACAGCTTTGTCTAACTCACTTTTTAAACGGTTAGCTGCTGGCTCCATTAAACTGGAGTGGAAGGGACCACTTACTGGAAGCTCAATTACCTTTAGGGCTCCCTTTTGCTGGCAGATTTCCATAGCTTCTTTTACAGCTTCTTTTTCTCCTGAAATCACCAGTTGTCTTGGAGTATTAATATTGGCAAGCTCACAGACTCCATTAACTCCAGCACAAATATTTTCTAATTCATCTCTTTGCAGGCCGATTATCGCTGCCATAGTTCCCAGACCTGCTGGTAAAGCTTCTTCCATAGCTTTACCTCGAGCCCTCACCAGTTTTAAATTATCAGCAAAGGAAATAGCTCCGGCAGCGGTTAAAGCACTATACTCCCCCAAACTATGGCCGGCTACCAGGTCAGGTCGAATCCCTGCTTCAGTTAATAGATTATTTACTGCTGAACTCAACAAAAATATTGCCGGCTGAGTATTTTCAGTCAGGTTTAGGTCGAATTCTGGTCCCGAAAAAGAAATACTCTTTAGATCAACGTCCAAAATTTTATCAGCTCTATCATAAAATTCCTTTACCAAATTAAATTCACCATATAATTCTTTTCCCATTCCAGGGCTTTGTGAACCCTGGCCTGGAAAAATAAAAGCAATTTTAGCGCTCATTATTTTCTACCTCCAGCCCCAGGCATAATGTCTTTAGAACATCCTGGGCCTCTTTGGTTATTTCAGTAATAATCTCTTCTGCTGTTAGTTCCTGAGAAACTAAACCAGCAATTTGACCGGCCATGACGCTTCCTTTATCAACATCTCCTTCACAGACTGCCTTACGCAATTTATCGCTGCCATATTCTTCAATCTCCTCGGCGTCACAACCGGCTGCTTCCATTTTTTCTAATTCTCGGGTAAAAATGTTTTTCAATGCTCTCACAGGATGTCCGGTAGATCTTCCTGTTACTACTGTGCCTCTATCTTTAGCTTTAATTATGGCCTCCTTATAGGCAGGAGAAGCAGTACATTCTTTGCAGCAGACAAACCTGGTTCCCAATTGTACTCCCTGGGCCCCCAGGCTAAAGGCCGCCACTAGTCCTCGGCCATCAGCAATTCCTCCCGCAGCAATTACAGGAAGATCAATGGCATCAACTATTTGGGGAATCATAGCCATAGTATTCAATTGACCAACATGACCACCAGCCTCTCCTCCTTCAGCGATCACCGCTGTTATATCAAGGCGAGCCATTCTTTTTGCTAAAGCCACCGAAGAAACCACTGGAATAACGTCACAACCTGCCTTTTTAAAATTATCAATATATTTGCCAGGATTTCCTGCGCCAGTAGTTACCACTGGTACATTCTCTTTAACTACTAAATCAACTATATCATCAACATAGGGTGATAATAGCATTACATTTACACCAAAGGGCTTGTCAGTAATTGCTCTAACTTTTTTTATTTCTTCAGCCACAGTTTCTGCCGGGGCATTGCCAGCTCCAATTACACCTAAACCTCCAGCAGCTGAGACAGCACCTGCTAATTCTCCAGTAGCTACCCAGGCCATTCCTCCCTGGATAATGGGATATTCTATATTTAATTTATCACATAATTCTGTTTGCATGATCTTAGCCATATTTATTTACCTCCTTTGTGCCATTCCATAACTGCAGCAGACCAGGTTAAACCAGCACCAAAAGCTACCAGTACTAAAATATCTCCCTCTTGTATTCTTCCCTCTGCTACCGCCTCTTCTAAGGCTATAGGAACAGAAGCACTGGAGGTATTGCCGTATTCAGGCAGATTAACTATCATATTATCTTCTGCTAAATCTAATCTTTTGGCAGCAGCTTTTATAATTCTAGTGTTAGCCTGGTGGGGCACAAAAAAATCAACATCTTCAGGAGTTAAGTTAGCCTTCTTTAATACCTCAAGAGAAGCCTCTCCCATTATTTTAACTGCAAATCTAAAAACCTGATTTCCTTCCATCTTTAAGTAATGCAGTTTATTTGCCAGGGTTTTTTCAGAAGAAGGATTTAAGGAACCACCTCCTGGCAGATACAGGCTTTCAGCTCCACTGCCATCGGAACCTAGTTCTGTGGCCAGGATACCTCCTCTTTGACTGGGCTGTAATACTGCTGCTCCTGCTCCGTCTCCAAAGAGAACACAGGTAGACCGGTCTTCCCAGTCCACAATTTTAGATAAGGTTTCTGAGCCCACAACCAAAATATTATCATAAGTCCCGGCTGAAATATACTGATCAGCGACACTTAAAGCATAGACAAAGCCAGAACAACCAGCTTCTAAATCAAAACCAGCAGCTTTATCTGCCCCCAGTTTTTCCTGAAGCAAACAGGCAGTAGCAGGAAAAAACATATCTGGAGTTACCGTGGCTACCAAAATCAAATCCAGCTCCTTAGCTTTAAGTTCAGCATCATCTAAAGCCTGGCGAGCTGCTTTAATAGCTAGTTCAGAACAGGGAGTATCATCGGCAGCTATATGTCTTTTTTCAATTCCGGTCCTTTGTACAATCCATTCATGGCTAGTATCAACCATATCTTCTAAATCATAGTTTGTTAAAACCTTCGGTGGAACATACTTTCCCACCCCGGTTATTGTTGATCTTCTAGTCATTCCCTTCACCATCCTTAACTATTTCCGAAGCTATGACTGATACAAAATTTTGCTGGATAGCTTTTCTGGCCACTCTCACAGCATTACTTATGGCAACTCCATCGGAACTGCCATGTCCAATGATAACATTTCCCTGTAAACCTAAAAGAGGAGCCCCTCCATACTGTTTATAATCAAGTTTTCCCTTCATATTATTCAATTGATTTTTCACCAGCAAGGCCCCCAACTTAGCAGTTATATTACTAGTTAGAGCCTCTTTTAAAGCCGAAAAAACAAAATCAGCCAAACCTTCAGAAGTTTTCAAAATCACATTACCGGTAAAACCATCAGTAACTATAACATCATATTTACCGGTAAAAATATCTCTTCCCTCAACATTACCGGCAAAGTTATGAATTCGTTGGTCTTCTTTAATTAACTGATAAGCCTTTTCTGTCAGATCATTACCCTTACCTTCTTCTTCTCCCACACTCATAAGGCCTATTTTGGGATTGGTGATTTCCATTACTAGCTTAGCGTAAAACTGTCCCATCAGGGCAAACTGCTGTAGATAAAAAGGCTCAGCATTAGCATTGGCCCCCATATCTAATAACAGTGTTGATCCTGATTTGCCAGGCAAAATAGTTGCAATAGCCGGCCTTTTTATGCCAGATATTCGACCTATCTTCAATATACCAGCTGCCAATGAAGCTCCGGTATTTCCAGCTGAAATTACTGCTTGATAATCATCATTTTTTACTAACTCTGCTGCTTTACCAATAGAAGTATTCTTTTTTCGGCGTAGGGCTAGAGCCGGTTTTTCTTCACCAGTAATAACTTCTTCAGCGGAGATCACCGTCAACCTGGAATCATCATAATCTCGATCAGTTAGAAGATTATTAATCTGCTTATCTTTACCTACCAGTGCTAATTTTAGGTCAGAAAATTTATTTAAAGCCATTAATGCCCCTTCCACATTTATCGCTGGAGCATTATCTCCTCCCATTGCATCAATAGCAATCTTCATAGCAACACCGCCTTATTTTTCATCTCTAAAAACCCGGTTAAAATAATATGGCAAAAATATGAATAATGTCAGTTTTAATATGTAAAGCCTGCAGTGGGACTGCAGGCTTTAACAACTCTATTCTTCTTTGTCAATAGTTACTACCTGTCGTCCTTTATAATGACCGCATTCTGGACACACCCGATGAGGTAATATCATTTCCAAACAATTGGAGCACTCAATCAAGTTTGGAGTGGTTAGTTTTTTATGGGTCCGTCTTTTCCGTTTTCTAGTTTTTGACGTTCTCTTCTTAGGAACAGCCACTAGAACACCTCCTTTACCGCTACAACCTACTTCAATTTTGCAGATTGTTTACCTTATTCTTGCTCAAAAAATTGTTGTAATTTTGCCATCCTGGGATCAACATCTTCCTGACTACAGTTGCAAGATTCTTCATTGAGATTTATCCCACATTGACTACAAAAACCCTGACATTCCTCCTGACAGAGGGCCTTAATTGGAATAGCCAAAATAAGCACTTCCTTAAGATAACTGCTAATATTAACTTTACTGATATCTTTGATATCCTGGCGAGAAATAGTAAAATTTAATTCTTGTCTCACTTTTTGAGGAAATTTCTCCAGACAGCGACTGCATTCCAAAATAAATTCTCCCTCAATACTACCGGTGAAAATATAGTCCTCAGATTCCCGATAAATAGTTAGATTGAGCTCAAAGTCCTCAGGCATCTTAACTTCTCGGCTAAAATAGTCAATATTGTCAGGATTGTAAGTGATGGACAGCTCCTTAAATGAACCTTTTTCCTTTAATTCACCCAGGTTAACATACAAGGTTCTTCCCTCCAATGATAACAATATCTCTATTAATCAAAAACAATTATACCTTATTACTTAAGTTAATGTCAAGAATAATTAAAGTTCTGCTACTATAGCAGCGGTATCCTTAGCAATTACCAGCTCTTCATTGGTGGGAATAACAAAAACTTTAACTTCAGAATCAGAAGTTGAAATTTCTAGTTCTTCTCCACGTTTATTGTTTTCTTCTTCATCCAATTCAAAACCTAAAAATTCAAGCTCAGATAAGATTCCAGCTCTAATTTCACTGGCATTCTCACCGATTCCAGCTGTAAATACTATGGCATCCAAGCCACCCATTGCCGCTGCATAAGCACCAATATATTTTTTCACGCGATATTGGAATACATCTTCAGCCAGTTTTGCTCTCTCATTACCATCTTCTACAGCCTCTGATATATCTCTAGAATCATTACTGACTCCAGAAATTCCTAATAATCCGCTCTCTTTGTTCATAACATTGTCAATTTCTTCAGGAGAAAGGCCTTCTCGCTTTTGTAAAAAAGGAACTATAGCCGGGTCAATATCTCCGCACCTGGTACCCATAACCAGGCCTTCTAACGGCGTCAAGCCCATGCTGGTATCAACTGACTTGCCCCCATCGACTGCTGCTACACTGGCACCATTACCAAGGTGACAGGTTATTATTTTTGACTCCTCTTTTTCCTTAGGTAGAAGTTCAGCAGCACGTCGAGCAACAAATTTATGAGAGGTACCGTGAAAACCATAACGCCTGATACCATACTTCTCATAATATTCATAGGGCAGAGCATAGATATAGGCAGCCGCAGGCATAGTTTGGTGGAAGGCTGTATCAAAAACAGCTACTTGCGGTTTATCTGGAAGCAATTTTTGGCATTCTTTAATGCCTGCTAAATTAGGTGGATTATGAAGGGGGGCTAAATCAGAGACCTCTTCAATCTGAGCAATAACATCAGCATCTATCTTTACGGAGTCGGCAAATTTTTCTCCACCATGGACCACTCTATGACCAATAGCGCTGATTTCATCCATGTCCCTTAAAACACCCTTATCATCATCCTGTAAAGCTTTTATGACCAGACTAATGCCTTTAGAGTGATCTGCAATGTCTTCCTCCCAGCGAAGTTCTTCCCCAGCATTATTTTCCTGCTCTAAAAAAGAATCGGCAATCCCAATCCTTTCCACAATACCTTTGGCCAAAACTATTTCTTCTTCCATATTGAATAACTGATATTTGATTGATGAACTACCACTATTTAATACTAAAATTTTCATTTATATCACCTCATTAAATTTAATTGTAGAAAATTATATTCTTCCAATAAAAACAAAGCTGAAATTAAAGAGCCTGTAAAACTGTTATGGCTGTTAAATTAACAATATCCTCAACTGAACAACCTCGAGACAAATCATTTACCGGGCGGTCCATACCCTGTAATATTGGCCCCACAGCTTCAGCGCCAGCCAGACGTTGGGTTAATTTATATCCAATATTACCTGATTGTAAATCTGGATATATTAAGACATTGGCTTTGCCACCAACCTGACTATCCGGGGCTTTCTTTTTAGCTACAGCTTCCACTAAAGCCGCATCAGCCTGCATTTCACCATCTATAGCAAACTCCGGAGCAATTTTCTGGGCCAGGGCAGTAGCTTCTTGAACTTTGTCTACTAAAGAGTGACTGGCACTGCCCCGGGTTGAAAAAGAAAGCAGGGCTACCTTAGGTTCAATGTTTAAAAGCTTTTTACTGGTCCGTGCTGTGCTAACAGCTATCTCAGCTAATCCCTTAGCATCCACCTGAGGATTTACTGCACAATCCGACATCACTAAAACTCCTTTATCTCCAAAGTTTTTCTTATCTAAAATCATTATAAAAGCTCCAGAGACAATAGAAATTTCTGCTTTAGTTTTAATGGTCTGTAAAGCTGGTCGTAAAACTTTACCTGTAGGATTGTCTGCACCTGCCACCATTCCGTCAGCCCGGCCTGAAGCTACTAATAAAGTAGCATAATAAAGGGGGTCAGAAGTTATATCTCTGGCTTTTTCTTTGCTTATTCCCTTATGATGTCTAAGTTCATATAATAGCTCAGCTAATTCTTCTTTTTCTTGAGAGTTTTCTGCTGAATCTTTGATAATTATCCTGGTCAGACAATCTTTTTCTATTTCTTTTTTTATCTTTGCCTCCTGGCCAATGAGTATTACTTCAGCTATATCCGACTCAGTTATTTTTTTAGCTGCCTGTAATATTCTTTCGTCATTACTCTCTGGTAAAACAATTCTTTTATTGTGTTGGCTGGCCTTTTTCTTAAAGCTTTCAATTAATTCCATTTAATAACCCCCCATAATTTTAAAAATTAAAGATCATTTTAATTTGCTGCTATCATTTTTTGATGATAAAATAAATAAAAGACTTTATAAACCTGAAATTTATATGTATATCAATTTATATATACTATAAAAGATTTAAAAATCCTCCCTGTTTGTACAAAAAATCACAATATAATTTTATCCTGGAAGTTTTATCTGAGGTGTAATTATGTCTGTTACTGGAATTATAACAGAGTACAACCCCTTTCACAACGGTCACTTATATCACTTGAAAAAAACCAAAGAGGTTACAGATTCCCAACCGGTTATTGCTGTGATGAGTGGTAATTTTACTCAAAGAGGGCAGGCTGCCTGCTTTGATAAGTGGTCTAGAGCAAAAATGGCCTGTCTGGCCGGGGTAGATTTAGTATTAGAACTTCCCTTAGCTTCAGCAATTAGAAGTGCCGAACATTTTGCTCAGGGGGCTATTAAAACCCTTGCTGCTACTGGGGTTGTTAGCGACATTGTTTTTGGCAGTGAAGCAGGAGAATTAGCTTTTTTAAAAAAAATAGCTAAACTTTTAGCCCGGGAGCCTGAAAAATATAAAGAGCTGCTCCACCTTTATCTAAAAAAAGGTTACTCCTACCCTAAGGCCCACAGCCAGGCTCTTTCTAAATATTTTACCAAAGAGGAAGAATTACTAAATACTATAATGTCACCTAATAATATTCTAGGAATAGAGTATTTAAAAGCCATATACAAAGACAACCTGGATATTACAGCCCATACTATCCCGCGTAAGGAAGCTAATTACCATGATAGATTTCCTGGTAATGGCAAAATAGCCAGTGCCACTGCCATCAGAAAAATTCTTTACCAGTATAATAATTCTAAAAAGATGCCCTTGAAAGCAAAAAAATATCTGCCTGATTTTTCCTGGGAAATTATTGTCCAGCAAATTAAGCAGGGACAGGGGCCAGCCCGACTAAGATTATTTCAAGACTTATTAACTTTTACAGTTAGCAGAGCCACCAGGCAAGAGCTCAATCCTCCTGCCTTTAATGATGACCTGGTCAACTCACTTTTAAAAGCTCGCCAGCAGAAACAAAGTTTTACAAATATAATTAACTGTCTCACCTCTCCCAGCTATCCCAGAAATAGAATTTCCCGGGGATTAGTCCAGCTTTTATGTCGGTTAACTCAAAAAAGACAGCAAAGTATATCCATTAATTTCCCCAGTTATCTTAGAGTTTTAGCTTTGGGCAGGCAGGGAGAGGAACTCTTAAGCAGGCTTAGCGAAAAGGCTGAACTACCTCTTATAGTAAAACCGTCAGATTATCTCTCTCAACCTGATTTAACGACTGATAATCCCCTAAAGCTACATCTCAGTCTAGAGTTAATAGCCACCGATATTTACAATAATCTGCGCCCCGATAAAAAGACCAGAAAAAATGGAGAGGATTTTACCAGACGCCTAATCACTATAAACTAAATTTTCAGGGGGTAAATAAATCCAATTGCTGGATAAAATAACATCTAACTCTTCCAGCAGTTCAGCTAAATTCTCTCCTAAAAGTATTTCTATATCAGCAAAGGCTTCCATTTCCCCGGTAAAATCAGAGGGAGCAATAAAAACTTCAGCTCCTAAGTCTATAGCTGATTTAGCCTTTAAGGGCACACCATCAACCGGTCCAATATTACCTTGATGATCAATTGTTCCAGTACCAGCTATTTTACGGCCAGTTGTTATGTCTTCGGGAGTAAGTTGATTATATATTTCCAGGGCAAACATAACCCCTGCTGAGGGGCCTACTAAATTACTCTGCGAGAATCTGACTAATTCCGGCATATCATACTCTAAATTTGCTGCCGTAATGTAAATTCCCAGAGAAGACTTTTCAGGGTCATCCTCAAAGGACTTAGTTAAAACCTTTAGCTCCTTTTCTTCTTCCTCTCTTATTATGGTCAAGGTTAATTCACTGCCAGCTGGAAATTGTCTGATTTTTTCCTGAGCATCCGAGGGTAATTCCACTTTCATTTCTTCTATTTTTTTTATTATGTCTCCAGGCTGTAAAATGCCCTGAGCTTCACTATCTTCACTAACCTCGACAACTTCCACTCCCTGACTGGATATAGTCACCTCATGACCTGTCTGCTGATAGGCAGCAGCCTGTGCTTCTAGCTGACTCTCCTCCATCAAACTGGCCATGAAATTCAGGTATTCCATCTCGCTCATCTCAGGAGGAATTGCTGCCTCCATGGGCATTAATTCTCTATCCTCTCTGGCTGGAAGTACAAAAAATACAGCTAAATCCCACAGGGTAGCTCTTCTTTGATTAACTGCTGTTAAATAAAACTCTCCCCAGCCTTCTTCACGATAATTATCTTCCACCTCAATCAAATCCTGCAGTGCCATGGGCGGTCCAGGCTCTAGCAAATAATAGTTAGAGGGAATAAAATTTACAGCGACAAAAAGCAACAATAATATTCCAATTATTTTATAGTGACGGGGAATTCTCCTATTATTATTTTTGAATTTTTCTCTCACCTCTATCAACTCCTTTTAATAAACAGCAGCCTGACTATCTGCCCTGGGCTCTACTGCTGTTATGAGATGACCTTTTTCTTGGTCCAGTAAGATCATCTGTCCACGACCAAACCCTCCAGGCTGATGACTTATAACAACCTCATGACCTCGTCGCTCTAACTCCTGAGCCAGAAAATCTGGAAAAGTGTTTTCCAAGACAATTTTCTTTTTTTCCTGCCAGCGCCAGCGAGGAGCATCTAATGCTTCCTGAGGGTTTAAACCGTAATCAACCATGTTTTGAATAACCTGCAGGTGACCCTGGGGCTGCATAAAACCCCCCATAACTCCAAAGGCACCCAGATATTGTCCAGGTTTGCGATAAAAGCCAGGGATAATGGTATGATAAGGCCTTTTACCTGCTTTGGGATAATTATGATGCCCTTCTTCTAAAACAAAATTATAACCTCGATTATGGAGAGAAATCCCAGTGCCTGGTACTACCAGTCCAGAACCAAAGCCAGTATAGTTACTCTGAATAAAAGAGATAATATTTCCTTCTTCATCGGCAGCCGCCAGGTAAACTGTACCTCCCTGGTCGATTTCACCTGGAGCAAAAACCTTAGCTTTATCGCCTATCAGTTGACGTCTTTTTTCTATATAGTCATCAGTCAATAAAACTTCGGGATTATACTGATTAAATTGCCAATCACCTATATACTCACTGCCATCAGCAAAGGCTAATTTTAATGCTTCTATTCGGCGGTGCATCTCTTCAGTTTTAAAGAAATCTTTAAAATCATCTTCTGCCAGAATTTTTAAAGCCTGTAAGGCAATTAACCCCTGACCATTAGGGGGTAATTCTAAAATCTCATGTCCTCGATAATCTATTTTCAGAGGCTGGACATTCTTAGGACTATAATTAGCTAAATCCGACTGATTAATCATTCCTCCGGTTTTTTGGGCAAATTCTGCTATTCTGCTAGCAATATCACCCTTATAAAAGTCCATAACCCCTTTTTTTCTGAAACTTTCTAAAGTCTGAGCTTGCTCTGCAGACTTCCACATTTCTCCGGCTTTGGGTGCTCTACCCTCGATAGAAAAGGTGGCTAAATACTCCTCCAAAAAAATTTCTGGTAATTCTTTTTTATATTTTTCAATTGCCAGCTGCCAGTTACCTGCCACAACTGGAGAGACAGGAAAACCTTCCTTAGCATAATACCAGGCTGGTTTTAAAATCTCCTCCCAATCTAACCGGGCATAATTCTCTTTTAGGTGCTGCCACCCTGCCAGTTGGCCTGGTACTGTAACTGCTTCCCAGCTATAGGGGTTTAAACGCCTATCATTCTTATTTGTTCTCTCTTCTAGATTTAAAGAAAATTCCGCTGGCAAATATCCGCTGGCATTAAGACCCTTTATCCCATCTTGAGCCTTAAACAAAGCAAAACAGTCACCCCCTAATCCATTAGAAGTTGGCTCTACCACAGTCAATACAGCTGCTGTGGCTAAGATAGCATCAAAGGCATTTCCTCCTCTTTTCATCATTGTAAGCCCTGCTTCTGCCGCTAGAGGTTGACTGGTAGCCACTGCTCCCCGCCTGGAAAATACTGTATTTCGTTGCGAAGCAAATTTATATCTGTGAAAATTAAAATTCATAGTCTCTTCCTTTCTGAAGTGGTATTTCAAACTTAAAAATGCTCCCCTTTTCCGAACTCTCAAGGCTTATATTGCCCTGCATATATTCTATTAACTCTTTAGTAATCGCCAGTCCAATTCCTGTACCACCGGTTTCCTGACTGCGAGATTTGTCAGTCCGATAAAACCTTTCAAAGATTAACTCCTGCTCTTCTTCAGCAATCCCAATCCCACTATCCTCTAGCTGTACTGTTAACTTTCCAGCTTTGATTTCTGCCTGCAATATAATTTTACCTCCTGAACCAGTATATTTCAGGGCATTAGAGAATAGGTTTTCCATAATTATCTCCAGCGCTTCTAAATCAAGCAAATATACCTTATCAGGGACAGTAATTTTTTGAGAATAATTTAAGTTATTATTTTCAGCCCGGCGATTAAATTTATCTGATAAATTTGAAAAAAATGCTTTTAGATTGACTTCTTTTTGCTCATTATTAAAAATCTTTTTTTCTGCCATTGAGAGGTCATCTAATCTATTACTTAACTCTTCTAAGCGCTGAGTTTCCTCTTTTAAGTCATTAATTATCTCCTTATTAAACTCTAGATAACCATCGTCTAAAGCCGTTAAATAATTTAAGATATTATTTAAGGGGGTTCTAATCTCATGACTCAAATCCAAAACCGATTCTTTTCTTATCTGAGCCAAATAATTTAACCTCTGGCTTAACTGCTTTATTTCTTTATAGAGATGCTGCAACTCCTGAGGATAATCTTCCTTTAATTCTACCTCATAATCTCCTTCTTTTATCTCCTTCACTGCCGTGGTAAAACCACTTAGGGGTTCAGTTAATTTTTTGCTAATATAATAACTGAACAATATAGCCAGGACAGTCAAACCCAATCCCAGAGGGAGTAAAATACCATAAATTTCTCTTCTAAATTCATTAGTTCTCTCCGTTATCTCCGCTGCTAATAGAGATTCATTATTTTCTTCAGGCCAGGTCAAATGACCAATACTCCGTCCTCCAACAAATAATTCATAGCCTTCTTCCACCATATCTCTCATTCTAGAATGTCCCCTGCTATCCTGATGGTCATGCATCATGCCATTTTCCCGTCGAGGCGCAGGATGGTAAATCAAATTATGGAGAGCGGCATATTCTTCTATATGCTCTCTTATAGTTCGCAAATCATTTTCACTCTCATAAATAACATTTAAATAGGATTCAAAATCCTCCAATTCCTGAGCCCTTTCTTGAAGTTGATAATCAAAGAAATATCTATCAAGACTCCAGTTTAGGACCAGGGCAAATAATAAGAGAGAAATGATAATTAAAAATAATAAGCTTAGAAAATATTTTTTCCTTAAACTATTCATTAATCTTCCTCCTGCATTCGATAACCAAGGCCATAAACAGTCTCTATTAATTGATTTCTCTCTAGGTTAAGTTTTTGGCGGATATTCTTAATATGAACATCAATTGTTCTATCAAAACCTTCATAATCAATACCCAAAGCCTGACGAGCTAACTGATCTCGATTTAATACCCTGCCCCTATTGTTTAATAATACCTGGAAGATCTTAAATTCAGTGGCCGTTAAGCCAACATCTTTATCTTTTAACTTGACTTTAGCCTCTTTAGAATGATAGGTTATCTCTTTGGTTACGTTAATTTGCTGCCGTTCTTGATACCCTTCTTTTCTCTTTAATATCGCTTTAACTCTAGCTACTAATTCTCGAGGACTGAAGGGTTTAACCACATAGTCATCTGCTCCCTGGCCAAAGCCCTTAAGCTTTTCTTCTTCTGAAGAGCGGGCAGTCAGCATCAAGATTGGTACCTCAGAATACTTTCTAATCTCCTCTGCTACTTCCCCTCCAGAAAGGCCTGGCAGCATTAAATCTAAAACCAGCAGATCAGGCTCTTCTTTTAAGGCTATTTCTAAGGCTTCATCTCCTCGAGCAGAAGTAATTACCTGAAAACCCTCTTCTTTTAAATAACGGCTAATAATTTTCCTTACTTTTTCTTCATCATCGACAACCATAATACAGGGAGCCATCTTATTTCCCCCTAAAGCAATAATTTTTTAGCATAATTGATTAATAAATGAAGCTAATTTTTCTTCTTGTTCCCGTCCTTTCTTGTAAACCAAATATAGCATTCTATTTAAATTGAGCTCTGATAAGCTTTTAATCTTTATTCTTTGACATTCTGATGCTTTTTTAGCTGCTAATTTTGAGACTAGAGAAACTCCCAATCCGGCTTCTACTCCAGCAATTACCGCTTCAGTACTGCCTAAATAACAGGATATCTTTAAATCTGATAAACTATAGCCTTTTCGAGCCAGGGCATCTAGCATCACTTTCCGGGTTCCTGAACCCTTTTCCCTTAGGATGATATCTTCTGCGAAAAAATCAGTCAAAGAAACACTTTTACCGGTACTAAATTTATGGTTTGCTGGTATAATTAATTTTAAATCGTCTTCTACCACTGGTATCGACTGATAGTTATTATCCTTCATCAATTTTCCTATAATTATAACATCGACTTCATCGGCCTCTAATTTTTCTATCATGTTTTGGCTATCGCCATGATAAGATTTAACTTTAATTTCAGGAAAACTCTGACGGAATTGAGCCAATTTTTCTGGCAAAAAATAAACGGCGGGAATAGTGCTTGCACCAACCTTGATTTCACCCCAGGTCTCTTTAGTTAACTGCTTTATCTGTAGTTTAGTTTCATCCCATTCCGTTAGAATAGTTTTAGCTGACCTATATAAAATTTTTCCAGCAGGAGTTAGATGCAAATTTCCTGCCTCCTTCGTGATAAGTTCACAGGAAAAAAAATCTTCTAAAGATTTGATCTGCATACTTACAGCTGGTTGAGTAATCTCAAGTTCATTGGCAGCTAATGAGTAACTACCAATATCAATAACTTTAATAAATATTTTAAGGGAATTTAGTTTCACTATATCATCACTCCTGCAGATAAGAGTTAGCCTGTTGATAATATTGCTGCCACTCTTTTTCTGGCAGCAGTTTTCCTCCCGTTAGCCATATTATATGATAACTATCAACCAGGTTCCTAGCAAAAGAGTCAATCATTTTAGAGCCGGGAATTTTATTAAGATATTGCTTTAACCTGATTGGGCCTAAAACTCCGGCTGCTGCTGATGGCTCTACTCGCACATTGGAAATATCAGCCAATAATTTTAAAGAACTTAGTATATCTTTTTCAGCAATAGTCATTGCTCCAGCAAATAAATTTCCAGCATTATTCAACACCAGTTTAGAAGGTTTCCTGACTGCTAAACCATCAGCTAAAGTATCATGATCAGACTTTCCTTTTTTTATACGGGCCAATAGCTCATTCTTTTCCTCTTCCCCCTGGCAATATTCAGCTATTAAAGCTTCAGTCACCGCTGGACAGGTAACTGGTTCCACTATTATGGGAAATACTCTTCTGCCAAAAATATACTTTAATCCATAGGCAATACCTCCAGGTGCCCCTCCTACTCCACAGGGTAAGTAGACAAAAATAGGAGCAGAGCTGTTGCTAAAATCTTTTTCTATGCCCTTTAGCTGCTGAGCAAGATAAAATGCAGCTGTGCTGTAACCGAGAAAAAGCAGTGGAGAATTTTCATCATCGATAAAAATACTCTTTTCCTGCTGGTTAGCAAGCTCTCTACTGGTACTTATAGCCTCACCATAATCGCCCTCATACTCAATAACTTTAGCTCCTTCCTTTCTTAAGAGCTCTTTTTTCCAATTGCGAGCATCACGGGACATATGAACCTTAACCTGAAAACCTAAAGCTCTACCTGTTAAACCTACACTTAAACCTAAATTTCCAGTGGAGGCCACCTCTAAACTATAATCAGAAAAAAACTGCCTCACTTCTCTGGCAGTTAACTTGGCATAATTATTACCTAGCAAAATTCCCTCTTCTTCAGCCAGTCCAATAGCTAATTTGCAAACAGCAAATATTCCACCTCGCGCTTTTATTGAGCCAGCAACTGGCAGCAGGTTATCTTCTTTAAGCAAAACTTTTGCTGAAGTAGGAAAATCATGTTTTTTCGCAAAGACCGTCTGTAATTCATCAGCCAGTTTAAGGGGTGAATCGATAATCCCTCCAGTTTTTTTTAGTTCTGAAAAAAGTTCACCCAGAGGCCTGGCTAAAAGCTGCCACTCTTGCTGAGTATTTTTTACATCCCCGGGAGTAATCTCCGCACTTATCATATCTTTCTTATCTACCAAACCCGATTTTAACCAAAAAACAGACTCCTTATTTCTCATCATTGAAATCCTCCCGATAGGATCTATTTAATTTTTCTTTTAAAGCTTTCTCAACTTCAGGAGGAACTAATTCTTTTATATTGCCTCCAAATTGAGCGGCTTCTTTGATAACACTGGAACTTAAAAAAGCATAGCGGGTATTGGTCATTAAAAATACAGTCTCAATATCGTCATTTAGTTCTTTGTTCATGGAGGACATTTGAAATTCGCCCTCAAAATCAGAGACTGCCCTTAAACCCCTTAAAATAGCTGTAGCCTGTTTTTTTTGTACATAATCAACAGTTAAACCAGAGAAAGAATCCACTTTTACATCTGGCATGTCCTCTGTTGCCTTTTGCAGCAATTCTTCCCTTTTTTTTCGAGAAAATAAGGGTTCTTTATTGGGATTAATGAAGACAGCAACAATAATTTCATCAAATAGCTTTCTAGCTCTCTCAATTATATCTAGATGGCCCCTGGTAATAGGATCAAAACTACCTGGATATACTATTTTACTCTTTGCCATAAGAATCCTCCTCTTCAGTCAGGCCCTGGTATTCTAATAGAGTAACAGCACTATCTCCATAATTAGCATTCTTTAGAAAAAGGTAATTGCTAATTTCTTTAAATGTTTTTTCTGGAGCATGCTCCAGCACTATTATAGCTGGATTTATTAATAAATTGTTCTTCAATAAATAGAACAATACCTCTTGATACTGTCCATAATCATAGGGAGGATCTAAAAAGACCAGTTGATATTTATTAGCGGTTTTTTGCAAGTAAGATATTACTTCCTGACAATATACCTGGCAAGAATCTTCTCCCTCTAATAATCTGATATTCTCGCTAATTATTTTGCAATTTTTGGGGTTAATCTCTACAAAATCAACCTTTGCTGCCCCCCGGCTCAAGGCCTCTAAGCCTAAAGAGCCAAAGCCAGCAAATAAATCCAGGCAAATCTTATTTTCAGGGTAGTTAAAAAGAATGTTAAAGATCGCCTCTTTTACTATATCCTTGGTTGGTCTAACGATTTTGCTCCCGGATAAAGTTTTTAATTTTCTTCCTTTATTTTTTCCCGCTATTATTCTCATAAAATTCCACCTTGCTGGCAAAATTGCTCTTTAAATTCTGGTTTGGATAAAAGTGAGTTTTAAATAATCAACTCCAGTTCATCTTCAGCTAGTATTTTTAAAGGGAGATAACCAACACCCTTTTTTGAAGTTATGAGTTTTTGCGCCTCTTTTTGGGCTTGCTGCAGTAATCTTAGGTCTTTACTTAAATCAGCTATTTTCAAGTGTGGCAGACCATGTTGAGCTGCTCCAAAAAATTCTCCTGGACCTCTTATTTCCAGGTCTCTTTCAGCAATTTTAAAACCATCATGATGTGATTTTAAAGCTATCAGTCTCTCCTTGCCTTCAGCGGTTGGTGAGTCAGCAACCAGGACGCAAAGAGAAGTTCGAGAGCTCCTCCCAACTCTACCGCGCAATTGATGCAGTTGGGCTAAACCAAATCTATCAGCATTTTCTATTACCATCATAGTAGCTTCAGGAATATCAACACCTACTTCTATAACTGAAGTGGCTACAATTACTTTAATTTCTCCTTGTTTGAATTTGGCCATTATCTTTTCTCGCCTCTCACTGCTTATCTGGCCAGTAAGAAGAGCAATCTGTCTGGAGGAAAAAAAGTTGGCTTCTAAATAATCATATACTTCCTGACAAGAAATAACCCCTGCCATTTCTTTACTGGGCTCAATAGCCGGACAGACTATAAAAGCTCTTTCATCACCAGTTACCCTCTTTCTAAGATAGGCATAAATATTATCTCTATCCTCAGGAGACCGCAAAAAGGTCTTTACTGGCTTGCGTCCCGGCGGTAATTCTTCAATTGTAGAAATAGCCAGATCCCCATACAATGTTAGGGCCATAGTGCGGGGAATAGGAGTAGCGGTCATTACCAAAAGATCTGATTTATTGCCAGTCATAATCATCTTTTCTCTTTGATGAACTCCAAAACGATGCTGTTCATCAATTATTATCAACCCTGATTTCTCTAAACTGAAATCCCCCTGAAAAAGGGCATGGGTGCCCAGCAAAAGGTCTATCCTGCCAGAATTTAAATCCTGTAATATTTCTTCTTTCTCCTCTGCAGTTATTCCACCGGTTAAAATGTCTAATTTAAAGGGGAAACTGGCAAATAACTTTTGCAATTTCAAAAGTTGCTGTTCAGCTAATATTTCTGTTGGTACCAGATAAAGAGCTGGTCTGCCATTGCTTATAGCTGTTAGAATGGCTAGAGCAGCTATTATAGTCTTTCCCGAACCAACATCACCCTGTAAAAGGCGCCGCATGGGTATCTTTTTTTCCAGATCATTAGCTATTTCCTGCCAGACTTTCTTTTGCGAAACGGTAAGGGAAAAATCAAGATTCTCTAAAAATTTTGCCGTTATTGCCGGCCTGACAGCTAAAGACACGCCCTTTTTGCGGTTGAGTTTTTCTTTTTTCAACTGAAGTTTCAACTGCAATAAAAAAAGCTCAGAAAAAGCCAGGCTGGAGCGAGCTTTTTGAAAATCTTTTCTATTACTAGGAAAATGAACTTCTTTAATTGAACTAGAAAATTCCGGGTAACTATATTTTTTCTTTAAATCTTCAGGCAACCAATCTTCAAGATAATTGCTATATTTAGAAATCACTGCAAAAACAAGTTCTCTAAACTGAAGTTGGTTTATGCCAGCGGTAAGCGGATAGATTGGGACAATTCTTCTAGTATGGATTGCTGGTTTAACAGACCATTTTTCATATACTGGATTGATTACTTGTAATTTTGAATATTTCTGCCAGCTATTTTCATCAATCTTACCACTTATGCAGTAAACTTGCCCCTCTTGAAAATAATTTGCTCTATAGGGTTGATTAAACCAGACCCCTTGAATTTCTGTTTCTTTACTTTTGACATCTTGAAATTTGATTTTAGTTATAGAGGTATTATTTCTAGTCCTGCTGGTCTCAACATCCTTTACTGTTACTTGAGCAGTAATTTTCTTACCAGGCCTGGCTTGAGCAATTGGTTTCACATTGCGTCTATCTATATAGTCACGGGGAAAATGATAAAAAAAGTCCTTAATGGTCGTTATATTAAGTTTCTGTAATTTTTCAGCCCGCACCTTACCTATTCCAGCCAAATTGGTCACGGGCTCCTGTAACCTGGATTTCATTACTCCAGGAAATCTCCTGTCAGAAGAGCAAATCCATAGACTGATGGCCCCACATGACAGCCTAATACTGGACTAATAATAGTTTCCTCCGTTGATAAGTTTAAATTCTTAGCTTTTCCAACTTTAATTAAAACATCTTTTAACTCTAACATCCTTTTTTTGGCGTCTCCATGCATCATCCCTAACCAGGCTATTTTTTCATCAGTTACTTTATCTTGAAAAATCTCTTCCATTTTAGTTTTCATTTTTTTTCTTCCTCGCACTTTTTCAATTGGCTCAATTACTCCCCTGGCCCCGGATAATCCCAATAAAGGATGAAAGTTTAATATCGAACCTAGAAAGGCTTGAGCTTTACCAATTCTTCCCCCTTTTTGCAGAAAAGATAGATCACTAACAGTAAAATAAACTTCAAGGTTTTCTCTAGCCTTTGTTAGAATTTCCTCAACTTCAGCAATTTCCCGTTCCTCTGCTACTAATTTATCGGCAAGTTTAACTAAAAATCCCAAGCCAAGGGTTGCACTTTTACTATCAACGATCGTTATCCCAATATCTTCTAATTGCCGGGCTGCCAATTGAGCTGATTCAATTGTCCCACTCAATTCACCTGAGATATGTATAGAGATAATATGATCGAATTCCTGCGATAGCTCTTGATATTTTTCCAAAAAATCTCCCATAGAAGGTTGAGAAGTTGACGGATGTCTGGAATCTACATTTAGTTTAGCAAAAAATTCTCGTGAAGAAATATCCACCCGATCATAGAAAGATTCTTCTCCAAATTGTACTTTTAAAGGAACAAAATCTAAATTATTTCTTTCAGCAAAAAATTCTTCTGCAAGATCACAGGTGCTATCTGTAACTATAGCAATCTTCATATTACCATCCCCTTTTTTCCTGATCTTAACTTGCTTTAAAACAATTACATGTTGGTTTCATAGTTATTTTATTCCAGCGAAATGATATAAGGGTAAAGCGGTTGTTCCCCAGCATAAATTTCTACTTCATCGATGCTTGCAAATCTATCCAAAATTTTGTTTCGTAAATTTATAGCCTGTTTTTCAGAAATTTCTTCGCCATAATAAATAGTTATTAATTCTTCCTCAGCAAGAGATTTTTCGAACAACTTCAATACCACCCTGTTATAATCAGAACCTTTAACTTTAATATCACCATCAAATAAACCAATTACATCTCCCTCTTTAATTTCTAAACCTTTAACTTTAGAATCTTTGACAGCCCTTGTTATCTCAGCAGTTCTAACATACTCTTTCTCCTCTTTCATTGCTGCTACTAGCTCTTCTAAGTCCTCATCTTCATTATAAAGTAACAAACAGGCAATTGCCTCTGTAAAGGACTTAGTCGGCACCACTTCTATTTTTTTATCATCAACCATTTCAGCTGCCTGCAGTGCAGCGGAAATAATGTTTTTGTTATTAGGAAAAACTATTATCTCTTTAGCCGGCAAGCTTTTAATTTTTTCCAGGAAGTCATTGGTGCTGGGATTCATTGATTGTCCTCCGTGAATTATCCCTTTAACTCCTAATTCACTTAAAATTTGCTTTATTCCTTCTCCAGCTGCAACTGCAACTATAGTACGTTTTAAAGGCTCAGAGTCTTCTTCCAGTTCTTCCTGACCCTCATCAAAAACCATAGAACTTCCCTGAGCTACGGCTAAATTATTAGTTTCTCTTTTTTGTTGTTCCATTTCCTGATGTTGACTTTTCATATTATCTATTTTAATGTCGTCGATCATGCCTATTTTCAAACCATGTTCTAAAATAACGCCAGGATGATTGGTATGAATATGCACTTTAATAACATCACCTGAGCCGACAACCATCAGAGAATCTCCATAATTGTTTAGTTCTTCTCTAACCTGAGTGATTTCTTGTTTTTCATTATTTTCATTTAAATGTATTAACATTTGAGTACAGTAGGCATATTTTATATCAGATACAAATTCTCGCTGGCCAACTTTTTCTTCCAGAGTTACCGAATCAGTGCTTTCCTCTACATAACCTTCACCTTTAAGGGCCTTGTACATACCTTCTAAAATAAAGATATAACCCTGCCCGCCAGCATCAACAACCTCTGCCTCTTTTAAAACTGGCAGCTGTTCAGGGGTTTTTTGCAGGGCTCTATCAGCTGTTTTTAATGTCTGCTGCAAGATAAATAAAAAATCAGCCTTATCCGCTCCCTTTTTCTCAAAAGCTTTTCGGGCTCCTTCAGCTGCTCGCCTTGAAACTGTCAGTATAGTCCCCTCAACAGGTTTTAACACCCCGTTATAGGCAACTTTTGAAGCCTTTTCTAAAGCCTCAACTAAATCCTCGGGTTCTAGTAATTTTTTTCCAGCACTGGACTGAGAGAATCCCCGTAAAAGCTGTGATAAAATTACGCCTGAGTTCCCCCTGGCTCCCATTAGAGCACCACGAGACATTGTTTCAGCTATATCATCAACTCTATTAGAGTCTTCCTTTTCTACAGATTGCACGGCTTCTTTTAAAGTTAAAAACATATTGGTACCAGTATCTCCATCTGGTACTGGAAAGACGTTCAAAGAGTCCACCAGAGATTTTTGTTTTTCTAATCTAGTAAGTCCTGAATAGAGCATTTCTCTAAATCTATCGCCATCAATAACCTGTAAATCTGTATTACTATCATTATCGAGCTTCATCCTGAACCCTCACTCCCTGTACATTAATATCAACGCTAGCCACTTCAATACCTACTTTATCTTTTAAGACGTAATTTACCCTCTCCATGGCATTGCTGGCTACCTGTTGAATATTAGTGCCAAACTCAACAATTATATTTAATTCCAGGGTGACTTTATCCTGACCTGTATTTATAACTACCCCTTTAGTGAGATTTTCTAAACCTAAAAGATCAGAAAGACCATCCTGCATATTTTTAGATGACATTCCTACCAGCCCATAACACTCCATGGCAGCCAGGCCGGCTATTTTTGCAATTACTTCCTTACTTACTACCACTTTGCCATATTCAGTTTCCCATTCCTTCCCCATAGTTTCACCTCTTTTAAAGTGCCTTATAATTTTTCTAGATAATATCCAATTTAATTCTACAACAATTAGCATAAACATGCAAATTTAATCCTGCAAAAGCTTGCCAGCTTCACATTATTTATGTTAAAATAATAAAGTGAGATTTTTAGACAATAAGCTAACAGGCAATTTATCATAATTGGAGGTGTTTAATTTGGCTAATTATTGTGAGATTTGTGGTAAGGGAAATAATAATGCTAACCGTGTTAGAAGACGAGGTAAAGCTAAAAAGAAGGGCGGAGTAGGGAGAAACATCACCAGTGTCTCAGGAAGAACCCAGAAACCCAACCTGCAAAAAGTAAAGGCCATGGTAGATGGCAGTAAAAAACGGATAAAAGTTTGTACCAAATGTTTAAAAGCTGGCAAAGTACAAAAAGTTTACTAAGATATTAAAAATATAAAAATCTGCCAAATATACTCAAACATTTAAAACCCCTCTTTTGATTTTCAGATCAGCAGGGGGGTTTTATACTTTTATCTCCTTTTCACCACTTCTTCTGCCATTAATTTTTATGATTTTTATCATAAATAAAAAATTTTGCTCAACTGAATAACCTTCAGTCAAGCAAAAGAAACTTTCCTGCCTATTATTAATTATTAACTAATCCTCCATAGCGTCATATCCAGGGAATCCTAATGAAACTAATTGACCCTGACATTCATCACAAAAACCAGAAACTTTTCCTTCTTCAATGCTATTTGCGGTATAATACTTTTTGCCACATTCTTTGCATTCTAATATTGTCGGCATTTTATTCCCCCCCAGGAATTAAAATTATATGTCTCACCACTGAAATAATTTTGCCCTATATTAATTAACTTCTATATCAAATACATATAACCTGCATTAAAGCCAGGCCAATCTTAAATCTTAATAATTTTACTTTTCTGATTTTCTATATTATTATTTTAACATAATTAATATTATTGTGCTAATTAATTTCAAATAACAATCGAGCTAATTAACAATATAAAAGAAGAAAAATCCTGCAGACTAAAGAACTGCAGGATTAAAATTTAATTTTTTATGATTATTTATAACTAATTATTATAATTCACCGCCTCTACTGGACAAACTTTCTGACAGTCAAAACAGACCAAACATTCTTTGTTGTCTATCTCTCTTGTCTTGCTTTCAACAAGTTTATTTATTGTATTATTTGGGCAGGCATTTTCACATAAACCACAACCTGTACAATCATCTTCTGATATTGACATCCTATATTTAGAAAACTTAGTACTTATACTCAATACTGTTCCGTGAGGACAAATTTTATGCCAGCAACTTTCTTCCAGGAAGAAAGACATAACTATAGAACTTCCCACTAAGATCAATATTATATTTAGTTGATAACCAAACCTCCTAACTGCTATCATTCCAGCTAGAAATCCCAGGATCAATATAACCCTAAAACTATTTAAAATAAGCCTGGAGCTAACTTTTTCTCTTGTAAGATTAAACTTATCATAAATCCAGCTCTGGAACCTAAGTAGTGTCCCCATGGGACAGGCCCAGCCACAATAAACTCTATCAAAAATCAAAGAAACCACTATCCCCAGCGCCCAGAAAGCAACCCATATCTGCAGATTACCCCTGAACAACAGGAAGAAAAACAGGCCAACAAATAAAATCTGGCTTATAGTTCTTTTCTTACTATTACTCAAATTAATCCCCCCAAAAGCCAATGAATGAATTATCATTCACCAATGCCAAAAATTTTTGCCTCTCTATTTATACTCGATATTATACTTTAT
>SL_8KL_010_SEDDRAFT_10000458_pt1 | contig 35631 bp, 32 predicted proteins | sample SodLakKL_010_SED_4_FD_11160 | JGI IMG/M metagenome (IMG submission 11160)
CGCGCCATCCTGCGCGCCCCTGCAACCCGTGGCGGATCACCTCGGCGGTCAGTGTCTCGATATGGCGCGACATGGGGTCGTCCGTTTCGTCGCAATGCAGGTCGATTGGCAAACCCCGCTCCGCTGCCATCCGACACAGGTCCTGCACGGAAGCGCGGCCCTCTTCCATCGTGCGCTCGAAATGCGGAATGCCGCCCACGACATCCACGCCCATATCCAGTGCGCGAAGTGTCTGCGCTTGGGCCTGCGGGTCGCGGTACAGCCCGTCTTGTGGAAAGGCCACAAGCTGCAAATCCAGCCAAGGGCGCACGGTTTCGCGCACATCAAGCAACGCCTGCACACCTTTCAGATCAGGGTCACACGTATCGACATGGCTACGAATGGCCAGCAACCCCATGCTTACGGCCCAGTCGCAATATTCAAGCGCGCGGGCCTTTATCTCGTCAATGGTTGCGATTTGCTTCAACTCGCCCCACAGGGCGATCCCTTCCAGAAGCGTGCCCGACTGATTGATGCGCGGTGTGCCATAGCTCAGCGTCGCGTCCATGTGGAAATGCGGGTCCACAAAAGGCGGGCTGACCAGATCACCTGTCGTGTCAAAGACATATGAGGGAACCGGATGTGGCGGACACCCACTCTATTCGATTTTTCACGCCCAGAACTCAGGGGAACCAAAATATAGTCGCGCAGCAAGGTCTTTTCTCAATACATCATCCCTATAAGATGACCTTTGAATACAGGTACGCGGAAGCTATTCCAAAGTGTTTATCGGAGGTAGTTCAAGAGCACACGAATTGGCTCGACGGTCGCGAAGGCCAATCTCAGTTTCTGAGACAAGCTCGAAACAACGGACTGATGAAGGAGTACATTTTGCCATATTCGCAGACAGTAAAGCTGTTAAAGTTGCTTGGGTCGTGCGGTATTCACGCGGCGTCAATCTATCCAGATCATCAGGGGTGCGCTAGACGAGTGCAAGAACAAGCAGCTATATCTTTGCTCGACCGATTACTTTGATTCTTCATTATTGGTAGAATCCGCACCACCGGCTATGCTGCGCTCTGTTCTTACGACCGCTGTGGGCTCTTTGCGATGACAGGGCCCAGAGACATGGCATTCCCTGTGTCACGATCCGACTAATCGCAAACCATCAATCCCACGAGAGTGGATGGCTTGACCTGAGGGTGGCGGGGTCAGAGGTCTGGTCCTCGGCATCAAACACTGACTTCCACCGGAAAAGTCGTCGTTTGGGCGCCGGACGATCCAAAACCTCAAATATTTATTTTGAATCAGATAGTTGCAGAAAGACCTGATGAAGGTCCAAAATAACGCTTGACACGGTGCGCAGCGAAAACTGCCGTTTTGCGCACTCATATGCCCCATCTACACATTTACATAATGGAACATTGGCGATCCCGGGAGGAATCGAACCCCCAACCTGCCGATTAGAAGTCGGCTGCTCTATCCAGTTGAGCTACGGGACCGGCATGTTCGTTTAAGTGCGAACCGTGCAGGAATGCAACTGCCAAGCTGCGGCAAGATACAAAAAAGCTCCCGACATCGCGGGAGCTTTCAAAGTCGTCAGACCGCAATATCAGGCGGCTGTTGCTGCTTTGCCAAGCTCGCGCTTGATCTTCAGCGCATTCGCCGACAGCTCGTCGTCCTTGGCGCGTGCAAGATAAGCGTCGAGGCCACCGCGATGGTCTACCGAGCGCAGTGCAGCGGACGATACCCGCAGCTTGAAGCTCCGACCCAGGGATTCAGATTGCAGCGACACGTCCTGCAGGTTTGGCAGAAAGCGACGGCGGGATTTGTTATTGGCGTGGCTTACATTGTTGCCCGTCATCGGGCCTTTTCCGGTCAATTCGCAGCGGCGCGACATGGGTTCATCCTCGTCTTGAAAGGGTTTGCCGACATAAAACATCCCGGCAACCACAAAGCAAAAGGGCACTGCTGCGCAGCGCCTCGAAACTCGTCACGCGCTATTAGGGGGTATCTTGCGCAAGGTCAAGCGATTCCGTCGAACGATTGGGCGTCATTTCGGGCCAGAGTTGCGCGACAAGCGCGGCGGCCGCTTTGGTGGGGGTCGTCTGACCGGCTTCAACATCCTGCAGCAAGCTTGTTGCAAGGGCGCGGGCCGCGGGCGCTTCCAGCCGAGCCAGCAAGGTTTGACGGATTTCTTCATGAAACCAGTGCCGCGCCTGTGCGACGCGGCGTGTTTGCCAATGGCCCGTTTCGCGCCGCCATTCGATCAGGTCACGAATTTCCGACCACGCCTTGTCCAGTCCTGATTGCTCCAGAGCAGAGACGGTCATCGCCTTTGGAAACCCGTCCGGGTCTTGCGGGCGGCGGCGCAGCAGGCGCAAGGCTCCTGCATAATCGGCGCAGGTCCGTGTTGCTGTTGCTTTCAGATCGCCATCGGCCTTGTTGACGATGATGATGTCGGCCACTTCCATGATCCCGCGTTTGACGCCTTGCAACTCATCCCCGCCAGCGGGGGCCAGCAGCAACAGAAATACATCCGACAGTTCCGCAACCACGGTTTCCGATTGCCCCACGCCCACCGTCTCAATCAGCACCACATCGAAACCGGCGGCTTCGCATAGGGCCACCGCTTCGCGCGTGCGGCGTGCCACACCGCCAAGATGGGTCTGGCTGGGGCTGGGGCGAATAAAGGCTTTGGGGTGGCGTGTCAGGTATTCCATGCGGGTCTTGTCGCCAAGGATTGACCCGCCTGTGCGCGCACTGGACGGATCGACCGCCAGCACCGCCACGCGCAAGCCCTGTTCGGCCAGCATCAGGCCAAAACTTTCGATAAAGGTGGATTTACCGACACCGGGCGTGCCTGACAGGCCGATGCGAATAGCCTCGCGCCCCGACCCTGCAAGCTGTTCAAGCAGGGCTGCCGCTGCCTCGCGGTGGTCAGGCCGCGTGCTTTCGACCAGCGTGATTGCACGGGCAAGGGCGCGCCGATCGCCCGAAAGCACCCCGTCTGCCAAGGCTGAATGATCCATGCTGCCCCTCATCTTTCGCGTTGTTCTGTTTGGCCTGTCGCGCGGGCAAATGTCCAGCCCTCTGGCGCTGCTCATACGGGCAAGGCGGCGGCTTGTTTCAGTTGTTCCATGACGATCTGGCTGTGCACGCGCGCGACTGCGGGGTGGGGCAGCAAACGGTCATGGATCAGGGTGTTCAGCGCGGACAGATCTGCGCACCAGACGCGCAGCAGGTAGTCAGCCTCGCCTGTCAGGGTCCATGCGTTGACGACCTGTGGCATGGCGGCCAGCAACCGCTTGAAGCTTTTGGCCCCGTCTGGCGTATGCGTGCCCATCTGGACCTGAACAAAGGCCTGCACCCCAAGGCCGATCTGTGCAGGATCAAGGCGCGCGCGGTAGCTGGTGATCGTGCCTTGGGCTTCCAGTCGCTGGCGCCTGCGTGCGGCCTGACTGGGCGACAGGTACACGCGCGCGCCCAACGCCTCGGAGGTCAGCATTGCATTCTCCTGCAAGGCTGCAAGGATTTCCCGATCTTTCTCGTCAAGCATGCGTATTTCCCGCGACAACCTTCGACATTTCGGAAAATTATAGCATGTGGGCGTGTTCTGTGTCGATCTTTGCGCAACCCTCGCATGGGCTGCGCGATATGATCTGCGAAAGAGTCACGTTAACAGGAGATCATCATGGGTCCGTTTCCCCACGCCGCCCCGCGCGCCAGCATCAGCCCCGAGAATCCCGCGGGCACAGACGGGTTTGAGTTTGTCGAATTCGCACACCCCGACCCTGAGGTGCTGCGCGCGCAGTTCCGGGCGATGGGCTACACCCGCACGGCCCGCCACCGGCGGCACGATATCGAGCTGTGGCAGCAGGGCGACATCACCTATGTGCTGAACAATGACAAAGACAGCCATGCGATGGGCTTCGCCGCCGAGCATGGTCCTTGTGCGTCCGCGATGGGCTGGCGCGTAGTGGATGCAAAACATGCTTTCGATCACGCGGTTGCCCTTGGGGCCAAGCCGTATTCCGGGCCTGGCAAGGTGCTGGATGTGCCCGCAATCATCGGCATTGGCGGATCACTGATCTATTTCATCGAAGAATATGGCGAGGCGCATCCTTACGCCGAGTTTGACTGGCTTTGCGCGCCCAAGCCGAAAGGGGTTGGGTTCTACTATCTCGATCATCTGACGCATAATGTGTTCAAGGGAAATATGGACACATGGTTTGAATTCTACAGCCGCCTGTTCAATTTCCGTGAAATCCGGTTCTTTGATATTGCGGGCAAGTTCACGGGACTGTTCAGCCGTGCGCTTACCTCTCCTTGCGGGCGGATCAGGATTCCGATCAATGAGGATCGGGGCGAGACGGGGCAGATTGTCGAATACCTCAAGCGCTATAACGGCGAGGGAATTCAGCATATCGCGGTCGGCACCGAAGATATTTACGCGGCAACCGATGCAATCGCCGAGCGTGGCATCAAATTCATGCCCAAACCCCCAATGGCCTATTACGATCTGAGCCATGAGCGCGTAACCGGCCACACAGAACCCGTCGAGTTGATGGCCAAGCACGGCATCCTGATTGATGGTGAAGGGGTCGTAGACGGGGGCGAGACAAAAATCCTGCTGCAAATCTTCTCAAAAACCATGGTGGGGCCGATTTTCTTCGAGTTCATCCAGCGTAAGGGGGATGACGGTTTTGGCGAAGGGAACTTCAAGGCGCTGTTCGAATCGATCGAGGCGGATCAGATCGCGCGCGGGGTGTTGAAAACGGGCTGACCGGCGCAGGCAGGCCGCGCGGTCAAGGCCGCGCATGTGATAAACAGAATTGACCGATCGGTCGGTTTATGCAAATCTTCCTCTCGATCTGGGAGGAGAGATTGTCATGACATCACCCGCGACGGTGATCGCGCACCTGCAAGGCGGGGTTCTGGAGTTGACCCTGAACCGCCCCGAAAAGCTCAATTCATTTAACGCTGACATGCACGGTGCCTTGCGCGCAGGGTTTGACCGCGCGGCGCAAGACAGCGCGGTGCGCGCGGTCTTGCTCACAGGTGCCGGGCGGGCGTTCAGTGCCGGGCAGGATCTGGGGGATCGTGACCCGCGCAAGGGGGGGGCAAAGCCTGATCTGGGGCAGACGATTGGTGAATTCTACGCCCCGCTTATCCGGTCCATTCGTGCCTTGGACAAGCCGGTAATTGCTGCGGTGAACGGGGTTGCAGCGGGGGCGGGTGCCAATATTGCGCTGGCCTGCGACATTGTTTTGGCGGCGCAATCGGCGCGCTTCATTCAGGCCTTTGCCAAGCTGGGGCTGGTGCCCGATGCGGGCGGAAGCTGGGCGCTGACGCGGCTTTTGGGCGAAGCGCGCGCCAAGGCGCTGGCCCTGACAGCCGAGCCGCTGCCGGCACAACAGGCCGCCGATTGGGGGCTGATCTGGAAAGCCCTGCCAGATGACACGCTGATGGATGAGGCGCGCGCTTTGGCGCAGCGTCTGGCCGAAGGGCCGACCTTTGGCTATGGGCTGACGAAACAGGCCATTCATGCGGCCAGCGTCAACAGCCTTGATGACCAGCTTGATCTTGAACAGGATTTTCAGCGCCGCGCGGGGTTCTCGGCGGATTACGCCGAAGGGGTCACCGCTTTTCTTGAAAAACGACAGCCAAGGTTTCAGGGCAAATGACCAATCCCGATACAATGACCCCGCAAGAACTGGCCGAAGCCTGTGCAAATGCCATGTGGATCGATGACAGCGCCAGTCAGAACCTTGGCATGTCATTGGACTATGTCGCACCGGGCGCGGCGTCCCTGTCCATGACCATAACCGACCAGATGACCAACGGGCATGGCATGTGCCACGGCGGCTATATCTTTACGCTGGCCGATTCAGCTTTTGCCTTTGCGTGCAACACCTACAACCAGCGTGTTGTCGCACAACATTGCGCTGTTACTTACTTAAGCCCTGTCGAGACGGGCGCGCGGCTGCAAGCACATGCGCGCGAGGTTTCGCGCAGGGGGCGGTCGGGGATTTATGATGTGCGCGTGACGGATGGGTCAGGCGCGGTCATTGCCGAATTTCGTGGGCATTCTCGTGTCATCAAGGGCACGCATCTGACGGAGGAATAAGCCATGGAAGACCTGTCCCCGAAACCCGGCGATCTGGAACCAATCGAGACGGCCTCGCGCGATGAAATCAGCGCCCTGCAACTGGAGCGGCTGAAATGGTCGCTGCGCCACGCCTATGAGGGGTCCAGCTTTTACCGCAAGCGGTTCGACGATCATGGGGTGCATCCCGATGATCTGCACACATTGGCTGATCTGGCGAAATTCCCCTTCACCGTGAAAACTGACCTGCGCGATACCTATCCTTTTGGCATGTTCGCAGTCCCGCGCGAGCAATTGGTGCGGGTACATGCGTCATCCGGCACAACCGGAAAGCCCACCGTCGTGGGCTATACCCGCCGCGACATTGACACATGGGCCGATCTGGTCGCCCGCTCGATCCGCGCAAGCGGGGGGCGCAAGGGCGATATCGTGCATATTGCCTATGGCTATGGTCTGTTCACGGGCGGCTTGGGCGCGCATTACGGGGCAGAGCGGCTGGGCTGCACGGTTGTGCCTGTGTCGGGCGGCATGACCGAGCGGCAGGTCACGCTGATCAATGATTTCAAGCCCCGCATCATCATGGTGACACCGTCCTATATGCTGTCGATCCTTGACGGGTTCCAGCGCGCAGGCATTGACCCGCGCGAAAGCTCGCTTGCGGTGGGGATATTTGGGGCAGAGCCGTGGACAAATTCCATGCGCCACGAGATCGAACAGGCCTTTGATATGCACGCGGTTGATATTTACGGCCTGTCCGAGGTGATGGGGCCGGGGGTGGCCAATGAATGCGTGGAAAGCAAGGATGGGCTGCATCTGTGGGAAGATCATTTCTACCCAGAGATCATCAACCCTGAAACCGGCGAAGTGCTGCCCGATGGCGAAATGGGTGAGCTGGTCTTTACCACGCTGACCAAAGAAGGGCTGCCCATCGTGCGCTACCGCACACGCGATCTGACGCGGCTGTTGCCCGGCACCGCGCGCTCCATGCGCCGGATCGAGAAGATCACCGGGCGCTCTGATGACATGATCATCCTGCGCGGCGTCAATATCTTTCCCACGCAGGTGGAAGAGCAAATTCTGAAATGCGCCGGGCTGGCCCCGCATTTCCAGATTGAACTGACTCGCACAGGGCGGATGGATGACATGACCGTGCATTGCGAAGCGACACTGCACGCAGCGCAAGAGGGGGCGCGCGCGGCATCGGGGCAGGAACTGTCGCACCATATCAAAAGCACATTGGGGGTCACAGCCAAGGTGCTGGTGCATATGCCCGGCAGTGCGCCCCGATCTGAAGGCAAGGCCAAGCGCGTGGTCGATAACCGACCCAAGGAGGGGTGAAATGGCCCGCTCGCGCGCCCATGATTTCGAGGAAAAGCAACGCAGTATCCTGCGCAGCGCGGCGGCTGTGTTTGCCGAAGTGGGCATGGACAAGGCGTCGATGTCACAGATCGCAGCGCGCGCGGATGTGTCCAAAGCGCTGCTGTATCACTACTATCCGGGCCGTGATGCGCTGATCTTCGATATTTTGCGCACCAATCTGACCGAACTGGACGAGGCTATTGCCGCCGCAGATCGGCCCGACGCCCCGCCGCGCGCGCGCCTGCGCGCGTTGGTTCACGCGGTGTTGGAGCAATACCGCGATGCGGATGATTATCACAAGGTCCAGTTGAACGGGACGCAAACCCTGCCGCAAGACCAGCGCGACGAGATCATGGCGATAGAGCGCCGGATCGTGCGGCGCTTTGCCGTCGTGATCCGCCAGATCAACCCCGATCTGGAGGCCGAGCGCCCCATATTGATGCCTGTCACCATGTCGATTTTCGGCATGATGAACTGGGTTTATATGTGGTTCAAGGAGGGCGGCCCTGTCAGCCGCGCGGATTATGCGGATCTGGCGACCGATATTTTGTTGGGCGGGATTGAGAGCTTGCGCTAGGCGGCAGGCCGCTAACGCAAAACGCCCGCCGGTAGGGGCGGGCGCAAATTCTTTGCAAGATGCGTGCAGGCCTTAGCGGCGGATGCCCAGTTTGCCGATCAGGTCACGATAGCGACCCTCATCCTTGCTGCGCAGATAATCCAGCAATTTGCGGCGCGTGGCCACAAGTGTCAGAAGCCCACGGCGAGAGTGGTTGTCTTTTTTGTGGGTCTTGAAATGCTCGGTCAGGTTCGAGATGCGCTTGGTCAGCACGGCGACCTGAACTTCGGGTGAACCTGTATCGCCTTCGGTGCGTGCAAATTCACTGATCAGGCGGTTCTTGTCTTCTACGGTAATCGACATCGGGGTCTCCTTGGTCTGAGGGTTAAGGCGCAAGCCGGGATGTCGTCCAGCAGGGCCGATGGAGGGCAGCCTTTCGGTGCAAGGGGGCAGATAGACCAGAATCGCGTGCTTGGAAAGCCCCTGTTTTGGCCGGCACTTGTTAACCATTCTTACAGTTTGCACCGCTGAATCGTGCAATTTCGCTTCGTTGGGGCATGCAACGGGGGCATAGTCACAGGTGGGGTATTGCAGCGGGAATCGGGCCGCGTGTGCAAAGGTTGGGTGTGATGTGGATGTTCTTTGGCTTGCTTGCCGCTGTTGCGGGGGCTTCGATGGCGGATTTTCTGGTATCGTCGAAATCTGACTCGGATCAGGATGAGGACCGCATGGGCGGATCAGAGGGCGAATCCTCGGGCACGCACCAAGGCCAGACAACCGGCCTGTCACAGATGATGGGCTTAGAGGATGACGCGTCGACCATCACGCCGCAGGTGGATCGCGCGTTGTATATGGGCTTGTTCGATGATCTGGATGAACGCATCCATAGCAGCGATTTGTACCCGCCGGTACCCGGACAGCCCGACCTGCCTGAACCACAAGATGATGAACCGGCCCCGACGCCTCAGTATGAGCGCACGCCGGATATGGGGCTGTTCGATCATCTGGATGAGCGCATCCATAGCAGCGACCTGTATCCACCCGCGCAACAACCGCAGCCCGCCTTTCTGGAAGGGGGGCCGCAGGATGACCGTCTGACAGGGACTGTGGCCGATGACACTTTGCGGGGTGGCGGCGGGAATGACACGCTTATCGGTGCTGGCGGCAACAATCTCTTGCAAGTGGACAGTGGGGCCAATCACCTGATCGGCGGGGAAGGGAATGATGTTCTGCGCGGCGGCAGTGGCAATGACACGCTGGAAGGGGGGTGGGGCGATGACCTTCTTTTCGCGGGTCGTGGCGATAATGTTCTTATGGGCGGCGCGGGGGATGATACGCTTGTGGGTGCGGTGCTGGATGACAGCGGGCAGGATCGCAGTGGCGCGAATTTCCTCAATGGCGGTGCGGGCGATGATCTGCTGATTGCAGGGCAGGGGGACATGCTCAGCGGGGGCGAAGGGGCCGATCAGTTCGCGCTGGGCGATTGGCTGGCCGGTGCCGCGCCTGCCCTGATCGTCGATTACAGCCCAGAGGTGGATCAGATCGTGTTACATTACGACCCTGACCGGCTCACCCAGCCAGAGGTGAGCGTGACCTTCGACGCAACCCAGCCGGACACGGCTGATATACGCCTGAACGGGCAGATTATCGCACATGTCGCAAACGCATCCGGCTTGACTGCGGATGCGATTGCGGTGGTTGCGGGGTATCCTGAAGCGATTGCCGCAGAATAAGGCGCCTGGTTATGCGACGGACACGACTTCAACCGCAAAGGTCAGGTCTTTACCCGCCAGCGGATGGTTTGCGTCCAATGTGACGCTTTCGTCGGTCACTTCGGCCACGACAACCGGGATTGCGTTGCCCTCGGGTGTTTGCATTTGCAGCATTGTGCCGGGGTCCAGCGGAATATTCTCGGGGATTTGGTCGCGTGGTACATCCTGACGGGCCTGCGGCTGGTATTCGCCGTAAGCTTCCGCACTTGGGATGGTGACGGTTTTCTGTTCGCCCACGGTCATGCCGTCAATCGCGCGGTCCAGCCCCGGAATGATTGCGCCTGAACCGACCTGAAATTCCAGTGGCTCGCGCCCTTCGGAGCTGTCGAAAACGGAACCGTCTTCAAGAGTGCCTGTATAGTGAAATCGAACTGTGGTGCCGGCTGTCGCCTGCGTCATGAGATATCCTTCCAATATGGGGTGAGGTGAGTTGGCAGAGGCGCGCAAGCTCGCACGGTGCTCTGTGGCAGTACCCTAAGCATGCCAAGTCAGAACAAGCTTGTAAACCCGATGCACGGGACATGACCTTGACGGGGGCCTGCCCTGCCTGCATACCCGCGCCCGGAAACCGGAGTGCCCCAATGACAACCCCGAACGCCCCCCCAGAGAAACGCAATTTCTACGGCCGCATCAAGGGCAAGACCCTGAAGCCCGCCCAAAGGCGCTATCTGGACGAGGATCTGCATGCCCTGCGCCCTGTCGGTGTCAGCCCAGAGGAGAACCCCGCGCGCATAGTGCTGGACCCGCACAGCTTTTTCGGCGATGCGCGCCCGCTTTGGCTGGAAGTGGGTTTTGGCGGGGGCGAGCATCTGGTGCACCAATGCGGGCTGAACCCGCAGGTCGGTTTCCTGGGATGCGAGCCGTATATCAATGGTGTCGCCATGCTGCTGGGCAAGATTCGCAGCGCGCAGGTTGATAATTTGCGTATTTATCCTTGGGATGTGCGCGATTTGTTCGATGTGTTGCCCGATCAATGTCTGGAGCGGGCCTTTTTGCTGTATCCAGACCCGTGGCCCAAAGCGCGCCATCACCGCCGCCGGTTTGTCACACCTGAATATCTGGACCCGTTGGCGCGCGTCTTGCAGCCCGGTGCGATTTTTCGGGTGGCAACCGATATTCCTGATTACGTCCGCCAGACGATGGAAGAGGTGCCGCCCGCTGGCTTTGATTGCCTGACGCCCACACCTGCGGATTGGCAAACCCCGTGGGATGACTGGCTGTCCACAAGATACGAGCAAAAGGCGCTCCGCGAAGGGCGCACGCCCCATTACCTGACCTTCCGGCGGAACGAACAGCCAGCGCGCTGATCTGTCCCATGACGGGATGACAGACAGGCCTTGCCCGAATCGCATAAGAACAAATATAGAACATTTGATCTGTGTTAAGGGGCAATCATGTCAGAGATTGGCGCGCAAGGTTACGCCGAGCTGTGCGTGACCTCGAATTTTACCTTTCTGACCGGGGCGTCGCACCCTGAGGAGTTGGTCGCAAGGGCGGCTGAACTGGGGCTGGCCGCGATTGCGCTGACAGATCGCAATTCGCTGGCCGGTGTGGTGCGCGCGCATGTGGCGCTGCGCGAATTGGGCCGCGCGCAGGCCGAGGCCTTGTCCATCCGCTCGCACCGGCAGACCGACGCGTCCAGCCGCCAGATCGAGACGGGCATGGCCCTGTCAGTGCCGGACGGCCCTTTGCCGCGCCTGATCGTGGGCGCGCGGCTGGTGTTGCGTGACAGTGCGGTTGAATGGCTGGCGCTGCCGCTGTGCCGCGCAGGCTATGCCCGCCTGTCGCGGCTACTCAGTCTTGGCAAACGGCGCGCCCCCAAGGGCGCATGTCATCTGGACCACGCGGATTTTCTGGAAACCGCCCATGACATGGCCCTGATCGCGCTGCCCCCAGAGGGGCGGGATGCAGAGGCGGATGCCCGGATTCGCCAGATCGCCCGGCGCTACCCCGGCAATTGTTATCTGGGGGCCGTGCCGCGCTATGACGGGTGCGATGCTGAACGCCTTGCGGCCTATGCGTATCGGGCGGCGGCGCTGGCGGTGCCGATGGTCGCATTGGGCGATGTGCTGATGCATGCCTCACGGCGGCGCAAGCTGGCCGATGTGCTGACCTGCATGCGCACAGGCTGCGATATTGACAACCTTGGCGCGCGCGCCCTGCCCAATGCCGAAGCGCGCCTGAAATCCGGGGCCGAGATGGCCCGCATCTTTGCGCGCTATCCCGCAGCGCTGCGCCGCACATTGGAAATCGCGGATCGCTGTGCCTTCAGTCTGGATGAGTTGTCTTATGAATACCCTGACGAAGTGACCAATGGCGAAGCCGCGCAGGCGCGGTTGGAACGGTTGGTGCAAGAGGGGCTGTGGCGGCGTTTTCCCGATGGCACGCCGCCCGACACCGCAGGCAAGGTCACCAAAGAGCTGCGCATCATCAAGGCCTTGGGCTTTGCCGCCTATTTCCTGACTGTGCATGACATTGTGGCCTTTGCGCGCGGGCGCGGCATTTTATGTCAGGGGCGCGGGTCGGCGGCCAATTCGGTGATCTGCTATGTGCTGGGCATTACCGAAGTGCCCCCTGACACGATTTCGATGGTGTTCGAGCGGTTCATGTCCGAAGCGCGCGGAGAGCCGCCTGATATTGATGTCGATTTCGAGCATGAACGCCGTGAGGAGGTGATTCAGCATATCTATGAGCGCTATGGCCGCGACTGCGCGGGGCTGACCGCAACCGTAATCCATTTCCGGTCGCGCGCCGCCGTGCGCGAGGTGGGCAAGGTGATGGGGCTGTCGGCAGATGTGGTATCGGCGCTGGCGTCATCGTCAATGGGCTGGCGTTCTGGCCCGCCTGCGCCGGAACGGTTGCGCGAATTGGGGCTGGATGCGTCAGAGCCGCGTCTGGCGCAAACCATGGCGCTGATCGCGGATATTATCGGCTTTCCTCGTCACCTGAGCCAGCATGTCGGCGGGTTTGTCATCACCAAGGGGCGGCTGGATGAGTTGTGCCCGATTGAAAATGCCGCGATGGAGGGGCGCACTGTCATCGAATGGGACAAGGATGACATCAATGCGCTGGGCATTCTGAAGGTTGATGTGCTGTCGCTTGGGATGCTGACCTGCATCCGCAAATGCTTCGATCTGGTCGCCCAGACTGGCGGGTCGCGCTACACGCTTGAAAACCTGCCGCGCGAAGACAGTACCACCTATGACATGCTGTGCCGCGCCGATGCGATTGGCGTGTTTCAGGTGGAATCCCGCGCGCAGATGAATTTCCTGCCACGCATGCGCCCGCGCTGCATGTATGATCTGGTGATCGAGGTGGCGATTGTGCGCCCCGGCCCCATTCAGGGCGGCATGGTGCACCCCTATATCCGCCGCCGTCAGGGGAAAGAGGCGGTGCATTTGCCCAGCCCGGAGTTGCGCGGCGTGTTGGAGCGCACCCTTGGCGTGCCGCTGTTTCAGGAACAGGCCATGCAGATTGCCGTTGTCGCGGCAGGTTTCACGCCCGAGGAAGCCGACCGTTTGCGCCGCAGCCTTGCCACTTTCAAGCGCATGGGCACGATTGGCAGCTTTCGGGACCGGTTTCTGAAGGGCATGTTGGAGCGTGGCTATGCGCCCGATTTCGCCGAAGCCTGCTTTGCGCAGATCGAGGGGTTTGGCGAATATGGCTTTCCCGAATCCCACGCGGCCAGCTTTGCGCTGCTGGTCTATGCCTCGGCGTGGTTGAAGCGGCATCATCCGGCGGCCTTTGCCTGTGCGCTTCTCAACAGCCAGCCAATGGGTTTTTATGCGCCCGCCCAGATCGTGCGCGATGCGCGCGATCATGGGGTCGAGGTGCGGCCCGTCTCGGCCAATCAGTCGCATTGGGACTGCACGCTGGAACGCCGCGCGGATGGCCGACTTGCCTTGCGGCTGGGCTTTCGGCAGGTGCGCGGAATGGGGCAGGACGATGCAGACTGGATCGTGGCTGCGCGCGGCAATGGCTACCCGGATGCCGAAAGCCTTTGGCGGCGGGCGGGGGTGGCCCCCGGCACCCTGACGCGGCTGGCCGAAGCTGACGCGCTGGCCTGTATGGGGTTGGCGCGGCGCGAAGCGCTTTGGGCTGTGCGCGCGTTGCGTGCGCCCAAACCCCTGCCCTTGTTTGACGCAGGCATGGACGGCGAAGGGATCGTCGAGGCGCCTGTCACCCTGCCCGCGCTGTCACTGGGCGAAGCTGTGGTCGAAGACTATCTGTCGCTGCGCCTGAGCTTGCGCGCCCACCCGATGGAGTTGTTGCGCCCAAGCCTGCCCGGATTGACCCCGCATCACGAACTGATGCAGGCGCGCGGGCGGGTTTCGGTCTGTGGGCTGGTCATCACACGCCAGCGCCCCGGCACAGCCTCGGGGGTGATTTTCATTACATTGGAGGATGAAACCGGCGTCAGCAATATTGTCGTCTGGCCGAAAATCTATGAGCAGTTTCGCCGCGCGGTCCTTGGGGGGCGGTTGCTGCGGGTGACAGGCCGCGTGCAGCGAGAGGGGGTTGTGATCCATGTGATTGCAGAAAAAGTCGAGGATTGCTCGGCCCTGCTGGGCGAAATGGGGCGCGGGGTGATCGATCCGACATCCGGGCGCGGCGATGAGGCGCGCCGACCGGTGCCGACCCGCCAGCCCCAATCCGTGCGCCACCCGCGCGAGCAGGCAAAACAGCTTTTCCCCAGCCGCGATTTTCACTGAGAGGTCAGTCACAGATTCAGCGTCAATGCCCCGCCGCGATAAGCGCCCGAGACCAGATAGCCCGGCTTGCTCACATCCGGGAATTGTGCCGCCCAGTCGCGGAAGCGGTCATTGGTGACAACGCGCGCGTCATGGTCCTGTGCGAATTGCAAGATGAACCTATCAGCGGGCACGCCCTTGCCCACAACCAACACATAGTCGGGCGAAAGCCCAAGCTGTTGCGCCATTTCCCTGTGGTTGCGGTAGCGCCCTTCCAATTTGTAGCCAGCATTCGCGTCAAACACGACACCGGGCAAGTAACCCTGTTGCCTGAGATGCGTCAGCACCTCGCGCACAGGGTCAAGGCTGGGTTGGCCGTTATTCCAGTGCATGACATTGGACCCATCCAGCAAGATCGAAGGGGCCGTGGCCCGCGCGCGCCTGCGCAACAGCGTCTGCACGGTCAGGAACAGTGCAGCGGCACCTGTTATCAGGCCAAGAAAAAGCGCATCCGCATAACCCGGAACGACCACGCCAACTGCGCAGATCATTGCGGAAAGCGCCAATAATATCAGTGGAATGCGCATCTATCCCTCGACCGTTCATTCGCAAAGTATCACCCTGACCCCATCGGGTGTGTTGCCATTTTGGTAAAAGGTATTTCCGGCAAGACTATGGCGCTTCGCGTGATGGGCCGGAAATCTTTCCCAAACCCCGCAGAGCTGCCTTGTCACAAAAAGACCCCGGCGCGCAGGCCGGGGTCAGGGTGCTTGGAATGGCCGCGCAGCGCCTTAATGCACCAGCTTCATGCGCGGGGCGTCATCGTCACCCACAGTCTGATCGCCAACAATCAGGCCATCGGCCCCGGCGGTCACGGTGACGTTTGCGCCGTCCAGAACTGTGCCCGAAAGCAGCATCTGCGCCAGCGGGTCTTGCAGGTAGCGCTGGATCACCCGTTTCAGGGGGCGTGCGCCGTAGACCGGGTCATAGCCCTTGTCGGCCATCCATGTGCGGGCGGCATCGTCCATCTCCAGCGTGATCTTGCGCGCCAGCAGCCGCTTGAGCAGCCGCGCCATCTGGATATCGACAATCGCATCCATATCCTTGCGCGACAGGCGGTCGAAGATCACCGTTTCATCCAGCCGGTTCAGGAATTCAGGCCGGAAATGGGCGCGCACGGCGTCCATCACCTCGGCCTTGACCGATGCGCGGTCCGCACCTTCGGCCATCTGGCTGAGGGCATGGCTGCCAAGGTTCGAGGTCAGGATGATCAGCGTTTGCTTGAAATCCACGCGGCGGCCATGGCTGTCGGTCAACTGCCCGTCATCAAGCACCTGCAACAGCACGTTGAACACCTCTGGATGGGCCTTCTCAACCTCATCGAACAGCACTACCTGATAGGGGCGGCGGCGCACGGCTTCGGTCAGAACCCCGCCCTCCTCATAACCCACATAGCCCGGAGGGGCCCCGATCAGACGCGCGACCGAGTGTTTCTCCATGAATTCCGACATGTCGATGCGCACCATCGCCTGATCGTCGTCAAACAGATACTGCGCCACCGCCTTGGTCAGTTCGGTTTTGCCCACACCTGTTGGGCCAAGGAACAGGAAACTGCCAAGGGGGCGGTTTTCATCGTTCAGCCCCGCGCGGGCCCGGCGCACGGCATTGGCGACTGCGTGGATTGCCTCATCCTGACCGACCACGCGCTTGTGCAACTCGTCTTCCATGCGCAACAGCTTCTCGCGCTCGCCTTCCAGCATTTTCGAGGTGGGAATGCCGGTCCAGCGTTCCACCACTTCGGCGATCTGCTCTGGCCGGACGGCGTCCGCGACCAGTTTCTGGGCCTCGCGCGTTTCGGCCTCGGCCAGTTTGCGCTCCAGTTCCGGGATCTCGCCATATTGCAAACGGCCTGCATTGGCAAAATCGCCTTGCCGCTTGGCGGTTTCCAGATCGATGCGCGCACGGTCCAGTTCTTCCTTGATCTGGCGGGCGGCTTCCAGCTTGTCGCGCTCGGACTGCCATGAGGTAGTCATTTCAGCGCTGCGCTGCATCAACTCGGACAATTCCTTTTCCAGCGTGGTCAGGCGGTCCTTGCTGGCGGCGTCATCTTCCTTGCGCAGGGCCTCAGCCTCGATCTGCTTTTGCAGGATGTCGCGGTCCAGCGCGTCCAGTTCCTCTGGCTTGCTGTCCACTTCCATGCGCAGGCGGCTTGCCGCTTCGTCCATCAGGTCGATGGCCTTGTCGGGCAAAAACCGGTCCGTGATATAGCGGTGCGACAGGGTTGCCGCCGCCACAAGGGCNGTGTCGGAAATGCGCACNCCGTGGTGCANNTCGTATTTTTCCTTGATCCCGCGCAGGATCGAGATGGTGTCTTCAACAGTCGGTTCTTCAACCATTACAGGCTGAAAGCGCCGCGCCAATGCCGCGTCCTTTTCGACATGTTTGCGGTATTCGTCCAGCGTGGTGGCGCCGACACAATGCAACTCCCCTCGCGCAAGAGCTGGTTTGATCAGGTTCGCGGCATCCATCGCACCTTCGGATTTGCCNGCACCGACAAGCGTGTGCATCTCGTCGATGAACAGGATGATCTCGCCATCGGCAGAGGTGACTTCGGACAGGATGGCTTTCAGCCGTTCTTCAAACTCGCCCCGATATTTCGCGCCCGCAATCAAAGCGCCCATATCCAGCGCCATCAGTTTTTTGTCGCGCAGGGATTCGGGCACATCGCCATTGATGATGCGCAGGGCAAGGCCTTCGGCAATGGCCGTCTTGCCNACNCCCGGCTCNCCAATCAGCACCGGGTTGTTCTTGGTGCGGCGCGAAAGGACCTGCATTGTGCGGCGGATTTCCTCATCGCGGCCAATAATCGGGTCGATCTTGCCCTCGCGCGCGGCTTGCGTCAGGTCGCGGGCATATTTCTTGAGCGCGTCATACCCTTCTTCCGCCGAGGCACTGTCGGCAGTACGTCCTTTGCGCAGGTCGTTGATTGCGGCGTTCAGGTTTTGCGCGGTCACGGCCCCTGCATCCAGCGCGGCCTTGGCGTCAGATTTCACCAGCGCAAGTGCCGTCAGCAGGCGTTCCACAGTGACAAAGCTGTCGCCCGCTTTTTTGGCGATCTGCTCGGCCTGATCGACGACCTTGGCGGTCTGCGGGTCCATGTAAATCTGCCCCTCGCCACCTGAAACCTTGGGGATTTTGGCCAAAGCAATGTCATTGGCCTGCGCCACACGATCCGGCGCACCACCAGCGCGTTTGATCAGATTGGCGGCCATGCCCTGATCGTCATCCAGCAGGGCTTTCAGCAGATGCGAAGGCACAAGGCGCTGGTGATCCTCGCGCAGGGCGATGGTCTGGGCGGCTTGCAGAAAACCGCGCGCGCGTTCGGTGAATTTCTCCAAATTCATAACTGTCTTCTCCTCTATAAGCGCCCGGAATGTGAAGGTTGCCTGCCAAGCAGCGCAGCCCCCGATGGGCCTTGAAACCTATGTGGGAAGGCAACATGCCTGTTGCAAGATAGGCACAGGTGCGGGAAGCGAGAAAATTCTGCGGATTTATAAATGCCGTATCGTTTGTTTCTGTATCAGGCCAGATGTGCTGTGCAGGTTTGCTCACACCATGCCAAAAGCGCGTCATGGCTGGGCGCGATGGCCTGCGCCATATCGGCGCTATAGGCCAAAAACCCGTCCAGATTGTTGCGATTGACCGATGTCAGGACCGGAATGCCCTCTGACAAAGCCTTGCCGATCACTGCGCGAAACCCGCGGCCCTCAACTTCGGATTTGCCGAATTTGTTGATAAGCAGCAGGGCGGGGCGGCGGTCCAGATCGGCCTCGACCAGACCGACGGCGTTCTCCAGCCCGATGGTGTCCAGCCGGCACCCTTTTGAATGGGGGCCAAGGTCTTGGCTGATGCGCAGCGAATGTCATGGCCCAACACGCACAGGTCCATGTCGCAATGCCTGTCTGGCCGCGTTTCACGGTTTATCTGCACCACGCCTGCCAGCGGCCAGCCGCGTGCATGCAGGCTGTCTGCCAGTTCGGCCAGCAATTTGTCTGCTGCGCCGCGCCCCTCTGCCGTGACATATCCCAACATGGCCCTGCCCTTTTCCTATGCACATGTTATATGCCATCTAGTCTGAAACAAGCGGCAGGACCAGATAACAATGCCCCACCCCCCCCGGCATTTTCCCGACCCCACCAATCCGCGCCTGACACGCGCGGTTGCAGGACATGACCATACTGGTCAGTTGCAGCATATCCGTGTGGTCGAGGAACGCCCCCTGACGATTTTCCTGAATGCGCAGGAAATCGTCACTGCCATGACGATTGGCGATTACCCCGAATATCTGGCAATGGGATTCCTGCGCAATCAGGGCATGTTGCGCGATGATGATGAAATCACGGCGGTCGATTATGACGATGATCTGGAAGTGGTGATCGTCCGAACCACGCGCCAGACCAGCTATGAAGAAAAGGTAAAGAAGAAAACCCGCACGTCGGGCTGCGCCGTGGGCACTGTCTTTGGTGACATGATGGAGGGGCTGGAGGGGCTGACCTTGCCGCCTGCCGAAATCCGCACAAGCTGGCTGTATGCGCTGGCGAAAGAGATCAATACCTTGCCGTCGCTCTATCTGGAAGCGGGGGCCATTCATGGCACCGTGTTGTGCCAGCAAGGCGAGATTCTGGTCTATATGGAAGATGTGGGCCGCCACAACGCTGTGGACAAGATATCCGGCTGGATGTTGAAGCATGGTGTCAGCGGCGCCGACAAGATCCTGTATACCACGGGGCGGCTGACATCCGAGATGGTGATAAAGACCGCGCAGATGGGCATTCCAGTGTTGGCGTCGCGGTCTGGTTTCACCGCTTGGGGGGTCGAGATTGCCCAGCAAGTCGGGCTGACACTGATCGGGCGGATGCGCGGGCAGCGCTTTATCTGCCTGTCGGGCGAGGAGCGGCTTATCCGCGATGCCGATGTCGCCGCTGTGCCCGATGAAGACCGCAAGCATCGCCGCAAGGGGGGTGCGGCATGAACGCGCCTTTGGGTGTTATTCTGGCGGGCGGGCAAGCGACGCGCATGGGGGGGGGTGACAAGGGCTTGCGGGTTGTGGCGGGCAAGCGCTTGCTGGACCATGTCCTTGACAGGCTGGCCCCGCAAGTGGGGCAGATCGCGCTGAATGCCAATGGCGCGCCCGCGCGATTTGACGCGTTCGGCCTGCCGGTTCTGGCTGATTCCCTGCCGGATTGGCCCGGCCCTTTGGCCGGTGTGCTGGCGGGGTTGGATTGGGCGGCAGGGCAGGGGGCCGCGTCGATTGTCACGGTCGCGGCGGACACCCCGTTTTTCCCCCGCGACCTGGTGGCGCGGTTGCAGGTGGCGGCAGGCCCAACCGGGCTGGCGCTGGCCGCGACGCGTGAGGGGGACAAGCTGTGGCGGCATCCGACCTTTGGCCTGTGGCCTGTCGCGCTGCGCGAGGATTTGCGTGCGGCCCTGACGGGCGGCTTGCGCAAGGTCGTTTTGTGGACAGACCAACACGGTGCAGGCACGGCAGAATTCGACACCGTGCCGTTCGATCCCTTCTTCAACATCAACACACCGCAGGATATCGAGATTGCCGAAACTCTGGTGAGGCAGGCATGAACCTATACGGCGTGACGGGCTGGAAGAATACCGGCAAGACTGGGCTGATGGAACGGCTGGTGGCCGAGATGGTGGCTCGCGGACTGACAGTCTCGACCGTGAAGCACGCGCATCATGACACCGAAATCGACCATCCGGGCCGCGATTCCTATCGTCACCGCGTGGCAGGTGCGCGCGAGGTGGTTTTATCCTCGCCCCGGCGCTGGGCGGTGATGCACGAATTGCGCGATCAGCCAGAGCCGATGCTGGCAGAACTGCTGACCCGCCTGTCGCCTGTCGATCTGGTTCTGATCGAGGGGTATAAGCGCGCCGATCACCCCAAGATCGAGGCCTATCGCAGCGAGGCGGGCCGTGATCTGTTGGCGCGCGACAATCCGACCATTCGCGCCGTGGCGTCAGATGTCGCGCTGCAAGGGTTGGCGCAGCCTGTGCTGCATCTGGATGACACCAGCGCCATTGCCGATTTCATCCTGCGTGATCTGGGGGTGCAGGCATGAGCCGGTTTGACCGCGTTGTGGTGGTGGACTGGTCGGCCAATGCCACACCGAAATTGGGCGCAGATTCCATCTGGATCGGGCGCGCAGGCGCGGGCAGCGGCCCGCCGCAAAATATCGCAACACGCCTTGAGAGTATGGAAGCCCTGCGCACTGAGATTGCAGCGGTGCTACAAGCCGGACAGCGGATGCTTATTGCCTTTGATATCGGCTTCGGGTTTCCGCGCGGGTTTGCGGGGCATCTGACGGGCCAGCGTGACGCGCTGGCTGTCTGGGACTGGCTGGCCGCGCGCATCACCGATGACGCGCGCAACGGCAATAACCGTTTCGAGGTGGCCGCCGAGATCAACCGCCAGTTTCCCGGTATCGGCCCCTTCTGGGGCAGGCCCAATGGCCGCGATCTGCCTGATCTGCCTGCCAAGGGCAGTTTGCGCGAGGGGCATGGGCTGGCCGAGTTGCGCGCGACCGAAGCACTGTGTTCGGGCGCGCACCCGATGTGGAAATTATACACCACCGGCTCAGTCGGGTCGCAAAGCCTGCTCGGGCAGGCGCATCTGGCCGCGTTGCGCCATGAATTTGGCGATGCGCTGTCGGTCTGGCCGATGGAAGGGGCCGAGGCGCCCATCGTTCTGGCGGAAACCTATCTGTCGCTGATTGATCCGGCGGTGCGGCTGGCGCAGGGCTATCCTTGCAAGGATGCAGCCCAAGTGGACCTGCTGGCGCTGGCGTTTAACCGCGCGGATATGGGGCAGTTGACCGCCGCGCCAGCGCCCTTGGATGTTTTGCGCGAAGAAGGCTGGATTTTGGGCGCAGGGCACGGGGCGCATCTGCTGGCCATGCTGGAGCAAGCCACCCTAACCCCGCCCCGATTGCGCAATGATTGTTTTGCCATGCCGCAGGGCGTGGATTGGGTGCCTGTGGATACAGCCCTTGAACGGCTGCGCGATGCATTGCATCCGCTGACAGGGGCAGAGGATGTCACTGTGCGTCAGGCGGGCGGGCGTGTGCTGGCGCAAGACCTTGTGGCGCGGCGTGCAAATCCACCCGCCGCAAATTCCGCAGTGGACGGGTATGGATTCATGCAGGGCGCGTTGCAGGCGGATGGCCCTTATACCTTGCCGCTTGTGGCGGGGCGCGCAGCGGCGGGGCAGCCGTTTGGCGGTGCTGTGCCACATGGGCATGCCATCCGCATATTGACCGGGGCCATTCTGCCCGAAGGGGTGGATACGGTCGTTCTGGAAGAAGATTGTGCCAGCGACGGCGCGCGCGTGGCCTTTGACGGGCCGATCAAGCCGCGCATCAACACGCGCAAAGCAGGCGAAGATGTTGGCGCGGGTGCGTCCTTCCTGCCAAAGGGTCGTGTGCTGACGCCCGCTGATCTGGCGCTGGCCTCTGCACTTGGTGTTGGCCATGTGCCGGTGCATCGGCGCTTGCGGGTGGGGGTGCTGTCAACGGGGGATGAATTGCTGGCCGACCCCGATGCAACGGCGCAACCGCATCAGATTTTCGACGCGAACCGCCCCATGTTGCTGGAGATTGCGCGCAAATGGGGGCATGTGCCGGTTGATTTGGGCCACATCCCGGATGATCCCGCACGTATTGCCACTGCGCTGGATGAGGGCGCGCGGGACTGCGATGTGATTCTGACCTCTGGAGGGGCATCGGCGGGGGATGAGGACCATGTCTCGCGCCTGCTGCGCGAGGCGGGCACGCTGAGCAGTTGGCGCATTGCGCTGAAACCGGGTCGTCCGCTGGCATTGGCACTGTGGCAGGGCGTGCCGGTTCTGGGCCTGCCGGGCAATCCGGTTGCGGCCTTTGTCTGCACATTGATCTTTGGCCGCCCGGCCCTGTCGTTGATGGCGGGCTGTGGGTGGCAATCACCGCAAGGTTTCATGGTTGAGGCCGCTTTCACCAAATCCAAGAAACCGGGGCGGCGCGAATATTTGCGCGCGCGGCTGGATGCGGCAGGCCGGGTCGAGGTGTTTGCATCCGAAGGGTCCGGCCGGATCAGCGGTTTAAGCTGGGCCGAGGGGCTGGTCGAATTGCCCGACGAGGCCGCCTCGATCCGGCCCGGAGCATTGGTGCGCTACATCCCCTTCACAAGTTTCGGGCTGTAACGCCGCCGCAGTTGCGCCCGCTCGCCACGCCCGTCTGTTGCCAAAACCTTCATAAATTTTGTACAAAACTAAAGATTGTCGCAGTGCTGACCCGCTGTGACCGCATTCTTGCCCAAATTGCATTGGACAGTAACATTTGGAAATTCTGAATTTTGCAGGGCGTACTCATGGACAGATTGACCGAAATGGAAGCTTTTGCCACGGTTGTGGACCAAGGCGGGTTTACAGATGCGGCGCGCAAAATGGGCATTTCCAAATCCGCAGTCTCCAAGCATGTCTCGTCACTGGAAACCCGTCTGGGCGCGCGATTGCTGAACCGCACGACCCGCCGTGTCAGCCCCACCGATATCGGATTGGCCTATTATGACCGCGCGCGGCGCGTGCTCAATGACGCAGGCGATGCGGATAATCTGGTCACGTCGATGCAATCCGCGCCCTCTGGCATCTTGCGTATTGCGGTTCCGACAGATTTTGGTGCAACGCATTTGTCGCCCGTCTTGGGGGATTTCCTGAACCGCTATCCCGATGTGTCGGTCAACATGGTGCTGAAGAACCGTTATGTCGAGTTGATCTCGGAAGGGTTCGATCTGGCCATCCGCATGGGCGAGATGGATGACAGCAGCCTGCGTGCGCGCAAGATCTGCGAAGCCACGCAACGGCTGATCGCCGCGCCCGCCTATCTGGCCAAGCAAGGCCGCCCGACGCGGATTGACGACCTGAATGACCATCGTTTGCTGTATTATTCGCATAATGCAGCCAGTTCGGTTTGGCGGATCGCGGCTCCGTCGGGCGAAGTGCGCCAAGTGCGCTCTGCCTCTTGGTTCTCGGTCAATGACGGGCAGTCTTTGCTGACAGCGGCCATAAACGGACTGGGCATCGCCTATCTGCCAAGCTTTCTCTATGCGCCCGCGATGAAGGCCGGTCTGGTCGAGGATGTGATTCCTGACCTGCCACGCGATGTGCAAAGCCTGCACGCGGTCTATCCGGCAGGGCGCTACACCCAGCCAAAGGCGCGTGCACTAATTGATTTTCTGGTCGAGACATTTGGCGCGCGTTCCGCCGATGACTGGTAAGCCCGCGCCCGTCTGACACGGGCAGGCGCAGATCAGTCGCGGTGATAGGGACCACCCGCCAGAATTGTGGATGCGCGATAGATTTGTTCGCACAGCATAACCCGCGCCAGCATATGCGGCCAGACCATCCGGCCAAAGGACACCAGCTTGTGCGCGCGGTCCCGAATCGACGGGTCCAACCCATCCGCACCGCCAATCACAAAAGCCAGATCACTTGTCCCGCCATCGCGCTGCCCGGCCAGCAATTGCGCAAAGCTGCGCGAATCCAGCATCTCTCCGCGTTCATCCAGCGCGATGACGGTGCTGCCGGTTGGCAGCGCGCGGTCCAGCAGGCGCGCTTCGTCGGCAGACGTCACCGCCTTGCGGTCGTCAATCTCATGTTCAAGGCAAGGGCCAAGCGACAATGCGCGCCCTGTTCGATCAAACCGCGTGATGTAATCGTCGATCAGCGCGCGCTCCGGCCCTTTGCGGATGCGCCCGATCGCGCAGATATGCAGCCGCATCAGGCCACAGGTTTGTTGCCTGTGTCCTGCCACATCTTTTCAAGCTGGTAGAACTCGCGCACTTCCGGGCGGAAGATGTGAATGACGACATCGCCTGCATCAATCAGAACCCAGTCGCCGACATCCTTGCCTTCGCAGCGCGCGGACAGGCGAAAGGTTTCCTTCAACCGGTCGAGCAGCTTTTGCGCCAAGGCGGCCACCTGCCGGGTGGAACGCCCCGAGCAAATGACCATATGGTCAGCAATGGCTGTCCTTCCACGCAAATCAATGGTGAGGATGTCTTCGGCCTTGTCATCGTCAAGCGAGGTCAAAACCAACTCCAGTATCGCGTCACTGCTAAGAGTGGGTGCGGACGGGTTGGCCGGGCGGGCCGCAATGGCGGTCATGTCAGTGTAAGACAGAGACCTGTCCTCCTGTAAAGCGGGTTGGTGATGTAATATAACATCGACGGGGCAACTTCTCAATAATCGCATGCAAGACTTCGCAGTATGGTGAAGCTAAAGTTTATGCATCTTGAGATGCCGAATCTTCTACCGTTGCCATAATGCTGATTCGGGCGTATTTACCAGCCCATGAAACGTTTTTTTGACATGTCAGACCACGCGCGCCTGCCACAGCGCTTTGAAGGTGACACCCGGTCTGTGCTTGCACGACTCGCCTGATCCCGGATTCCGGCCCAAGGGCCATTCATTCCGTTAGTAAAGCTTCTTCCCATCCGAGAGAGAGATCGCCATGCCCAAGACCCTGTATGATAAAATCTGGGACGCTCATGTTGTCCATGACGATGCAGATGGCACCTGCCTTCTGTATATCGACCGCCACCTTGTCCACGAAGTGACCAGCCCGCAAGCCTTTGAAGGGCTGCGCATGGCGGGTCGCCGTGTGCGCGCACCTGAAAAGACAATCGCGGTGCCCGATCACAACGTGCCCACCACGCCTGACCGCGAGCAAGGCATCAAGAACGAGGAATCGCGCATTCAGGTTGACGCGCTCGACCGCAATGCCCGTGATTTCGGCGTCAATTACTACCCGGTCAATGATATTCGTCAGGGCATCGTGCATATTGTTGGCCCGGAACAGGGTTGGACCCTGCCCGGCATGACCGTGGTTTGTGGCGACAGCCACACAGCCACACATGGCGCTTTCGGTGCGCTGGCCCACGGAATCGGCACATCAGAGGTCGAGCATGTTCTGGCCACGCAAACGCTGATCCAGCAAAAGTCCAAGAACATGAAGGTCGAGATTACAGGCTCGCTTTTGCCCGGAGTCACCGCCAAGGACATCACGCTGTCGGTGATCGGCGTCACCGGCACTGCGGGCGGCACTGGCTATGTGATCGAATATTGCGGACAGGCCATCGAGGAATTGTCGATGGAAGGGCGCATGACCGTGTGCAACATGGCCATCGAGGGCGGTGCGCGCGCAGGGCTTATTGCGCCTGATGAAAAAACCTTTCAGTATGTAAAAGGGCGCCCCCATGCCCCCAAAGGCGCGCAATGGGATGCCGCCCTGGCATGGTGGAAAACCCTGAAATCCGACCCCGATGCGCATTGGGACAAGGTAATCACCCTCAAAGGTGAAGAAATTGCTCCGGTCGTTACTTGGGGCACCTCACCCGAAGATGTGTTGCCCATCACATCCGAAGTCCCTGATCCCGATAGCTTTTCTGGCGGAAAGGTCGACGGTGTGCGCCGCGCTCTGGACTACATGGGCCTGAAGCCGGGACAAAAACTGACCGATATCGAGATTGATACTGTCTTTATCGGGTCGTGCACCAATGGCCGGATCGAAGACCTGCGCGCAGCGGCAGCGATTCTGAAAGGCCAGAAAATCAAGCCCGGCCTGCGCGCCATGGTCGTGCCCGGATCGGGTCTTGTGCGCGCACAGGCCGAAGAAGAGGGGCTGGCGCAGATATTCCTTGATGCCGGCTTCGAGTGGCGGCTTGCGGGCTGCTCTATGTGCCTTGCCATGAACCCCGACCAGTTGTCACCGGGCGAGCGGTGCGCCGCGACATCGAATCGCAATTTCGAGGGGCGTCAGGGGCGCGGGGGGCGCACACATCTGATGTCGCCCGCTATGGCTGCCGCCGCTGCGATCACAGGCCGTTTGACCGATATCCGCGAGATGATGGCACAACCTGCCTGATTTTCTTGCTGCAAATACTCTGGGGTCCGGGGCAAAGCCCCGGCGCTCTGGTCAGGAGAGATAGAATGGACAAGTTCACGACACTTACGGGCGTTGCAGCCCCAATGCCCTTGGTCAATATTGACACGGACATGATCATCCCCAAGCAGTTCCTAAAAACCATCCTGCGGTCGGGATTGGGCAAGAACCTGTTTGACGAGATGCGCTTCGANGATAATGGCAACGAAATCCCGGATTTCGTTCTCAATCAGCCCGCATATCGCAATGCGCAGATTCTTGTGGCGGGGGGCAATTTCGGGTGCGGCTCGTCACGCGAACATGCGCCTTGGGCGCTGGCAGATTTTGGCATTCGTGTCGTCATCTCGACCAGTTTTGCCGATATTTTCTATGGCAACTGCTTCAAAAACGGCATGTTGCCGATTGTGCTGCCGCAGGATCAGGTCGATATCCTGATGGATGACGCAGGCAAGGGCGCGAATGCCCGCATCGCGGTCGATCTTGAAGCGCAGACCGTGACCAGCTCTGACGGACAAGAGTTTCATTTCGATATCGATCCGTTCAAGAAGCATTGCTTACTTAACGGGTTGGATGATATTGCGCTGACGCTGGCGAAAGTCTCTGCAATTGATACATTTGAAGCGCAGGCCACGCAGGCGCGGCCCTGGGTGTAACCTTTGAAATCGCGTCATTTTATGTGGCATCCCTAAGGGGTGCCACATTCTTTCCTTCAATTTGATGCAAAGACGCGACAGTTTCTCCTCGAAATTGCCTCGGGCTTGGGTGATCCTGCAAAAACCATTGCGAGGATGAGCGAAAGTGGGCAGGATTGTGTCAACAATAAGGCGATCGTTGCCACAATGGTCGCGATCCATGAAAACAAAAAAGCCTGGACCTGCTGAAACCATGGCCCATAAACGAGGCAATCGAGTATCCGTTTCGCATGTCGCACAGATAATTCTGCGTGGCTTTCTTGTTGCGTTCGTTTTCCTGTGCCCCGCGCTGCTTCTGCCTGAAATCTCTCAGGATGTTTCGCAGGGGGTGACTTTTCTGGCCCTTTTGGCCGCGTTTGTGGTCGTTACGGAATATTCCGCCGCTTATCCGGGATTGATCGAGTTTCGGGATGCAAAACCTTATAACCGTGCGCGTTTTGTGATGTTTTGCGTGATCGTGGTTTCGGTGACGCTGTTGCAGCGTGAAATCGTGATGGCCTCTGCTCCTGCAACTTGGCTCACGGCGGTTTCTGCGACACTGGGCAATATTCTAAGCTTCACCTTCAGTCCGGTTTCGCTTCTGGTTTCCTCGTTGCCGCAGGGTGTGTCAGCCGGGCATGTGGAAATTGTACGGGTCAGCACGGCGCTTGCCTACACATTGTCGCTTCTGGGTCTTGCGCTGTTTTTGCTCGGCCTGACGCTTGGATACTGGCCGCGCCGCGCCCATACCTTCAACGTCTGGGTCAATTTGCCGAATTTTGACCCGACAAAAGGCGTGGATATCGTTCAGCGCCTCGAACGTGATGCGCAAATTAACGTGGTGTTAGGGGTTATCCTGCCATTCTCCTTGCCGGCACTGCTGCATCTTTCCAACTTTCTTGTGCAGCCTGTGACGCTGGAAACGCCATTGGCGTTGGTATGGGGGGTCACGCTCTGGGCGTTTATTCCGGTCAATCTGATTATGCGCGGGGTCGCAATGTACCGGATTGCGCAACTCATTCGGGCGCAACGTCGGCGGGTTGCCGACGCGCAGGATGCCGTGCCCTTGCCGCCGCAATCTGCCTATTCCTGACATTCTGGCCGCAGCTGCCTGCATCTGCATCACCCGTGGCACAGGCCAGCACTGACCGGGTGCGGCTGGTGTTCTGGCGCATTGATCTGGGGGCGCGGGGGCCGGGTTATGCGCTGCGCGATATTCTCGCAGGGGCAGATACCCCCTCGCTCAAGGCTGATATCGTTGCGCATCTTGCCCCTGATGTGCTGGTGCTGTCAGGCATCGACTATGACCATGGACAGGCCACCTTGCGCGCGTTCGGCGACATGATCGCAGCTCGCGGCGTTGTCCTGCCTTATTCATTCGCTTTCCCGTCCAATGCAGGCCTTCGCACAGGGCGCGACATGACCGGCGATGGCCGCGACAACACCCCCGACGACACGCAAGGCTATGGCAGTTTCGCGGGCGAGCGTGCCTTGGCAGTTTTGTCGCGCTATCCGATAGATGCAAAGGCCGCACGCGATTTCTCGGGTTTTCTATGGCGTGACCTGCCAGAGGCGCGCCTGCCTGCGCTCGATCCATCGGTACTGGCCGTTCAGCGTTTGTCCAGCACCGGACATTGGGATGTGCCCTTGCAAATCACCGACACACAGCGCTTGCACTTGCTGGTCTATCAGGCGGGACCGCCGGTTTTCGGGGGCGCATCTCGGCGCAATCTGTATCGCAATCATGATGAAACCGCGTTCTGGGGGCATTTTCTGGCGGGGCGATTGCCCATGACGCCGCCACAGACGCCGTTCGTACTTTTGGGGGGCAGCAATCTTGACCCGTTCGATGGCGATGGGCTGAACGCCGTCATGCGCAAGCTGCTGCAAAACCCCGCAGTGCAAGACCCGAAACCCGAAAGCTTTGGGGCTGTCCAATCAGGCACCAATGCGTTCAGCGCTGCGCATCTTGGCCCGCATGCGCAAGACACAGTCTATTGGCCACGTGCGCCGGGCAATCTGCGGGTCAGCTATATCCTGCCCGCAGCCGAATTGCATGTTCTCTCGACCGGAGTGTTCTGGCCTGCATTCGACAGTGCCGAGGCCGCGATATTTGGCGACGCCGAAACGCCGCCCTTTGCGCACAGGCCTGTCTGGCTGGATCTGGAGTTGAACAGTATCCGGCCTGCGTCGGTGCCTAATTGATAAGCCCTGCGTGGCGCATTGCTGCATCCATATTTTCGCGCGCAGTTTCGGTCAGGCCCAGCAGCGGCAGGCGCACCTCATCGCTGCATTTGCCAAGCCGCGACAGCCCGTATTTCGCGGCAACGAGGCCCGGTTCCGCGAAAATCGCCAGATGCAGTGGCATCAGCGTGTCATGAATCTTGAGCGCCAGCGCGTAATCGCCCGCCAGTGTCGCTTCTTGAAATTCGGCGCAGAGCCGTGGTGCAACATTCGCTGTCACGGAAATACAGCCGATCCCGCCTTGGGCGTTGAAGCCCGGCGCGGTCGCGTCTTCGCCCGACAGTTGAATGAAATCCGGCCCGCAGGTCATGCGCTGCTGGCTGACGCGTTCCAGTTTTCCCGTCGCATCCTTGACCCCGATAATGCGCGGCAGTTCTGACAGACGCCCCATCGTTTCCGGTGTCATATCCACAACCGAACGACCGGGGATATTATAGATGATGATCGGCAAATCGCAGCAATCATGCAGGGCGGTGAAATGTGCGATCAAACCCGCTTGCGTGGGCTTGTTGTAATAGGGCGTGACCACCAGTGCTGCATCGGCACCCACAGTTTCAGCGTGGCGCATGAAGCCGATGGCCTCCAGCGTGTTGTTCGAGCCGGCACCGGCTATGACAGGGACGCGCCCCGCCGTGGCTTTCACCACTTCCTCGATCACAAGTTTATGTTCGGCATGGCTGAGTGTCGGACTTTCGCCAGTGGTCCCAACAGGCACCAGCCCGTGCGACCCTTCACTGATTTGCCACTCGATCAGTGCGTGCAGCGCGTCGATATCAAGCGCGCCATCCTTCAGCGGTGTCACCAATGCTGGAATGGACCCTCTGATCTGCATGCGCGCCTCCTCAATTGCGTTAACCGGACAAGTTGCGGACCAGATACGATTGCGCAATTGTGTCTTGCCGCCCTGACCGTGGCGGTTAGAACTATCGGCAGTGATTTTCAAGGCAAAAAGGGGCGTACGTCATGGGTGAGACAAGCACCTTGGCAAAGTGGCACGGGGGATTGGCCCTGTGTCTGGCGACTCTGATGGTGGTAGTGCCTGCATCTGCGCAAGATGCGCCGCCGCCCGCGCGGGCGGCGGGGCTGTTTTCCAGTGCGCTGGATGCCGCTCAATCCGGCGAATGGCAATCTGCGCGGGCACGCGCCGCGCACAGCCAGCCCATCGCGCAAGATATCATCACATGGCACGCCCTGCGCGCGGGCGAGGGCAGCTTTTCAGACTATGTCGATTTCCTTGATAACAAGGGACATTGGCCGCTTGCCACTGCCGTGGCCCGCCGGGCAGAAGCCCTGCTTGCTGCGCAAAGTCATGCTACAGTTATGGACTTCTTTGCCGAACGCGAGCCCGTCTCGGAGAACGGCTGGATCGTACAGGTCTTTGCCATGCGCGATGCAGGCCGCGAGGCCGAGGCCGAAAGCTTGGCCCAAAGGCTTTGGCGTGAAGAGCTATTGAGCGGCGAAAGCGAATTGCGCCTGTTGCGCAGTTTCGAGGATGCGTTGCAGCCGTACCACACTGCGCGGGTTGACATGCTGTTGTGGCAGGGCGAGCGCAACGCCGCCCAACGCCATCTTGACCGGATCAGCGCAGGTGCGCAGCGCGTGGCGCGCGCGCGCATCGCCTTGCAAGAGCGTGCTGCCGGTGTTGATGCGCTGGTTTCCGCTGTTCCTGATGATATGCAAAACGACCCCGGCCTGATGCATGACCGGTTCCAGTTTCGGATGCGCGCGGGCAATCACGATGGGGCGGGCGAGTTGCTGCTGGCACAATCGCGCCACGAGAACGGCTTGGGCAACGCCGACGCATGGGGCCGCAGCCGCGTATTTCTTGTGCGGTCGGCCCTGTCTGACGGGGACTACCAGCGCGCCTATGATCTTGCGACCCCGCACGGGCTGGATGACGGGCTGAATTTCGTCGATCTGGAATTTCTGGCCGGTTTCCTTGCGCTGGAATATCTCGACAACCCGGCCGAGGCGCTGCCGCATTTCCGTGCCTTGCAAGTGCGCAGCACCAGCCCGATCACATTGGGTCGCGCCGGATACTGGCAAGGGCGCGCGCATGACGCTTTGGGCGACGCGATTACAGCGCAGGCGGCCTATGAATTCGGGGCCGAGCATCAGACCGGCTTTTACGGGCAATTGGCTGCCGACAAGCTGGGCATGACGCTAGACCCTGCCTTGATCAATGGGCCGGATTTCCCCGCATGGCGTGACACGGCGCTGGCAGAGTCGGACCTGCTGCAAGCTGCCTTGTTGTTGCGCGATGCGGGCCAGTGGCACGAGGCGCGGCGTTTCATCCTGTTCCTTGCGCGGCAATTGACCGAAGCAGATGAGGTGGGCGCGCTGGCTGATTTCATGCTGGAATTGGGAGAGCCGAATTTCGCGCTTAACATTGCCAAACTGGCCGTGCAGAACGAGATCGTCTTGCCGCGCGCCTATTTCCCGGTGACGGATCTGGCGCAAACCAATTTGCCGGTGCCGACAGATCTGGTGAAGGCCATCGCGCGGCGCGAGAGCGAGTTTGACCCTGCGGTTGTCAGCCCCGCGGATGCGCGCGGGCTGATGCAGGTCTTGCCCGGCACAGGGCAGATGATGGCGCGTAAGCTGAATGTGCCGTTTGAAGCTGCGGATCTGACCCGCAACCCTGCGCTGAATGCGCAGCTTGGCGCGGCCTATCTGGCAGAGTTGCGCGATGAATTTGGACCATCGCTGGCGCTGGTCGCGGCAGGTTACAATGCCGGTCCCGGTCGCCCACGGCAGTGGATACCGCGCTTTGGCGACCCGCGCGACAATTCGGTTGATTTCATCACTTGGGTTGAAAGCGTGCCTTTCGCCGAGACGCGCAATTATATCATGCGGGTGGCGGAATCGCTTGTGGTTTACCGCTCGCGTCTGGCTGGCAGTCCGCAACCCATCGAGATGGAACAGCTTATTCGCGGAAGATAGGCCATCAGGTCACGGCGATCACCGCGCCAACACCGATCATCAAAGCGCCTGCAATGCGGTTGGTGCGCGCAATCGCCTTGCCTGAGCGCAGCAATGCGCGCGCCTTGTCGATCAGCAGCGCCAGCGCAAGATTGCCAAACATCGGGATCGCAACCGAGACAAGAATGATCGCCGTGATATCGGCCCATGTCACGCGCGTCAGGTCGAAAAAGCCGGGCAAGACGCCCATGTAAAACAAAATAGCCTTGGGGTTGGCCAGAATCACAGTGACCCCTGCCGCAAATCCTGCAACTGCGCCGGGGCGTGTCAGGCGGCTGTCGGCCGAGATGTTGCGCGCCGCATGGCGGATCAACTGCCAGCCCATCACCACGAACATGGCCACCGCGACCCATTTCATCGCTTCCAGCAAGTCGCCATAGATCGACAAAATCCATGTCAGCCCGAAAATGGCAGCCAGCGGCCAAAGCATATCCCCCAACGCGACCCCCACGGCCAGCGGCGCGGCAGAGGTGAAGCCGCCAGACATGGCGCGCGCGGTCAGCGCCACCCAGACCGGGCCGGGGGTCAGGAACAGGATCAGGATCGCGCCCGCATAAAAGACAAGTTCCAGTGGGGATATGGTCATGGAGTCGTTTCTTTCAGTTGCGAGAGGCCGTCCACCTCGAAGACAGTGAAATGCTGCGCACGCGGCCCCATATCGTCAAACAACTCGGGGCCGGTGCCAGTCAGAAATGCCTGCGCGCCTAAGGCGCAGATCGCGTCATAAAGGGCGGCGCGGCGGGTCGCGTCAAGATGGGCTGCGACTTCGTCCAGCAGCAGCACAGGCGCGCCACCCTGCGCAGAAGCCAGAGCGCGGGCATTGGACAGGATGATTGAGATCAGAAGCGCCTTCTGCTCGCCCGTTGAACATTGCGCAGCGTCCATGCCCTTGGCGGCCCAGACCGCGCGCAGATCGGCGCGATGCGGGCCAATCAGACTGCGCCCTGCGGCCATATCGCGCCTGCGCCCTTCGGCCAAGGCGGTTGCAAGCGTGTCCTCATCGGTGGGGGCGGTGCAGTCGAGGGATAACTCAGCTTCGGGGAAAGGGCTGTCGGGGTCGGCGTGCCGCGCCAGAATGGCGAGAGCGTGATGGCGGTTGGCGCTGATCCGGGCTCCGGTTTGCGCCATCTGTGCCTCTAATGCGGCAAACCAGCCACTATCCGTGACCCCTTCGCGCAGCAAGCGGTTGCGTTCGCGCATGGCCTTTTCATAGCCGAGGGATTGCGCGGCATGGTCGGGGCGAAAGCTGAGCACGGTCCGGTCCAGAAACCTGCGCCGCCCTTCGGTTCCTTCCAGCCAGAGGCGGTCCATCGCAGGGGTCAGCCACAACATGGCGGCCAGTTCCCCCAAGGCAATCTGGGGGGCAGCTTTCTCGTCAATGCGCAACTGCCGTGTGCCACCCGGTTCGGCCCAAGTCTCGACCTGCCGCGGCCCGTCCGGTGTTGCGATTTCGGCCCTGACCTTCCAGCCCACCGCTTGTGGGCGGCGCGCAATCTCGTCCGTGCTGGCGCGCCGCAACCCCCGACCGGGGGAGAGGAGCGAGACTGCCTCAAGAATATTGGTCTTGCCCGCGCCATTCAGCCCCGACAGCACAACAGGCCGCCCATCAAGATCAATCCGCGTGCGCTGATGCGAGCGGAAATGCGAAAGGGTCAGATGACAGACATGAACAGACATGGCTCAGCGGTAAAAACTATTCCTGCAAGATACCAGCACGAAAAAGCCCCGCTGGTCTGGCGGGGCTTGTTACGCGCTGTTGCCGCCGCCGCTTAAACGCGCATCGGCATGACGACATAAACTGCGCTGGTATCATTGCCTTCACGCATCAGGGTCGGGTCGCCTGAGGTGTTGAACATGAACACCGCATTTTCGCGGTCCACCTGAGAGGCGATTTCCAGCAGGTATTTGGCGTTGAAGCCAATCTCCAGCCGCTCGTCACTATAGGCGACGATCAGTTCTTCTTCGGCGGCCCCCGAATCGGGGGCATTCACAGACAGCACCAGCCGGTCATCTTCCAGCGCCAGTTTGACTGCGCGCGAGCGCTCGGAGGATACGGTCGCCACACGATCAACCGCCTTGGAAAACTCGCTCGCATCGACTTCCAGACGCTTGGTGTTCTGTGTCGGGATGACGCGGCTGTAATCAGGGAAGGTGCCGTCGATGACCTTGGATGTCAGGGTCATATCCGGGGTCGCAAACCGCACCTTGGTTTCTGAGACAGAGACAGCAATCTCCATGTCGTCATCTTCCAGCAGTTTGCGCAATTCGCCAACGGTTTTGCGCGGCACGATAACACCATGCATATCTTCGGCGCCGGCGGGCAAGGGCGCATCAATGCGCGCAAGACGGTGGCCGTCAGTGGCCACACAGCGCAACACGCGGCCCCCTTCGCCATCGGCCACATGCATATAGACACCGTTCAGGTAATAGCGCGTCTCTTCGGTCGAGATGGCGAATTTTGCCTTGTCGAACAGGCGGCGCAGAACCTTTGCCGGGGCGGCAAAATTTGCGCTGTATTCGCTGGTCGCCATGACCGGGAAATCTTCTTTCGGCAAAGTGGCCAGCGAGAAGTTCGACCGCCCGGCGGACACCTGCAAGCGCCCTGTGCGGGCATCATCCACCAGCTCGATCAGCGCACCGTCCGGCATTTTGCGGATAATGTCATGCAACAGCACCGCCGAGACTGTGGTCGCGCCAGCTTGTTCGACCATTGCGGGCGCGCGATCAAGGACTTCGATGTCAAGATCCGTGGCGCGCAAGGTGACATTGCCTTCGCTGGCCTCAATCAGGACATTGGCCAGAATCGGAATTGTGTTGCGTCGCTCCACCACCGATTGCGCTTGTGCAACGGCCTTGAGCAATACCGCCCGTTCAATACTGATCTTCATGCCCCAGACCCTTCTTTATCGCTGGCAGAACACCCCCTGCCGGGGAGCGAGAGCCTAGACAATTTTATTATGACGACAAGCGTTTTTTCGCTGATATTAGAAAGAGATCAGCTTTCGAGCAGGCGGCGCAGCAATTCTATATCTTCGTTCAGCTGATTGTCCTGCGCGCGCATCTCATTGACCTTGCGCACCCCATGCAGAATCGTGGTGTGATCGCGGCCCCCAAAGCGCCGTCCGATTTCAGGCAGCGAGCGCGAGGTCATTTCCTTGGACAGATACATCGCAATCTGGCGCGGGCGGGCAATCGTACGAGTCCGTTTTGGGCCAAGCATGTCTGACAGGCGGATGTTGAAATGTTCGGCCACCTTGCGCTGAATTTCCTCGACCGTCACG
>SL_8KL_010_SEDDRAFT_10000459_pt1 | contig 35599 bp, 44 predicted proteins | sample SodLakKL_010_SED_4_FD_11160 | JGI IMG/M metagenome (IMG submission 11160)
AATACGTCGATCATCAGCTGTCTAGCTCCATTTTCTAAAGCAATATCGGCGGCTTCTAAAATTTTATGAGTTGATGTGCTTATATTATGAGCATGTATCATTTCGTGTCCTTCTTCTTCCAGCAGGTCGAGTTTTTCACTGACTTCGCTCACTCTTTCCTCGAGCGGACAGAAGTCTTGATCAACCAATGTTTCGTCATCTTTAGAATTGGTCAACCCTCCCTTTCCAGCTTGATATACGTACTCACTAAATTCTTTTGGTGGAAGACCTATCTTTGGTTTCACAATAGTTCCAATAAGAGGTCTCTCTGGTCTATTCAAAATATCTCGTATGCCAGTTATACCGAACTGTGGACCTGGATATTGTTTCACGATCTTTGAAGGCAACTCTAAATGTACAAGTCTGACCCCCTCTAGCGCTTCCAACCCGAAAAGATTACCGGCGATTATGCTCAATATCTGTGGAATACCGCCTATGTCACCGGAGAAATCAATAATAGGATAGCCTATCCTGACTGTGTTTCCTTCAGCTACTGTTACTTTCGCCCCATATTTTTCAAAAATATCCTCAGAAAGCGTAGTGGGATGTGTCCAAGTACCAGTAGATTCTTCCTCTGCGATTCTTTTCCCTGCGGTCTTTATATCTAGTTCGCTTTTTACGGTATATTCACATATAATATATTCTTCTTCATCTAATTTTTCATCCAAGGCAAGATAATCTATACTCATCTTTTCATCTCCTCTATCACCCTATATGCTCCTCCGGGGGAAATAACTCCCTCTTCAGTTATAATAGAATCTACATATTTAGAAGGCGTCGCATCGAAAACAGGATTACTTATATTAACGTCAGGAAAATCGGAAGGATCAACTATCTCTGAGGGATCACGCTCCTCTATTTTGACAAGGTCGCCAATCGCAGTTTTACCGGAAAACTTGTAAGTTTCAGCACACACTGTTAGGGGGACTCTACTTTCATGAGCACAGAGAGCGACCTGAGAAGTGCCGATTTTGTTTATCACGGCGCCATTTGAAGCTACAGTATCCGCGCCGACATATACCTTGTCGATATCTTTCATTTTGTGTCTCACTGCCGAATCGACTATAAGAGTCACTGGTATGCCGTATTCAGAGAGTTCTTTGATGGTGATATATCCTTGTTTTTTGGGTCTAGACTCTGTGGCTATCACCTCTATGTCTTTCCCCTGGTCCCATGAATATTTTATCGCTCCTAAGGCCATGGAACTATTACAGTGAGTGAGGATCACATCATCATCGGTGATTCTTTTTCCACCATATTCGGCGATCTTATTTTTAGCCTCAAATGACCTTTCGATAAAACTCGAAACTCTACTCGATATCTTCTCTTTCAGGTCTTCTACCGTTTTATACTCATCCGCCATAACCTGGTTTATGGCGTTTTCTAATGAGACCGCGGTGGGCCTAGTAGAACGGAGTCTATCAACTCCTTTCTCAAGTTCAGACTCGATTTCTTCAACACTATCTCCTTCGTAATCCTCAATAACCTTTTTGAGAGCCAATGCTCCGGCCCTAGCGATTTTAGCGGCTCCTCTTATCTCCATAGTTTCGATTTTTTGGGCTATATCTTCTAAATCTTCACCCTCTAATTCACCAGGTTCCATGATATTATGTTTAATACTCACGGTAGCATAAAATATTTTGGTAGATTGAGTTCATAACCATTCCAATAAAAGGGAAAGATCTTTCTCTTCGATTATTATATTAGCGGCTTTTTTCACTTTTTCATCGGTCGGATTGAAAGCTATCCCCGTCCTAGCCCTTTTCAACATAGGTGCATCGATGTGACTATTCCCTACAGACACAGTCTCTTTTTCATCGACATCCATCTCGGACAATAACTTCTCAAAAGCCTTACCTTTTCCCTTCAATTCAACCTCTAAAATAGCTTCACCTGTCAATCTACCGTCAACTTCCTTAAGATCATTAGCCATAATCCTATCAAAGTAATTTTCACCGATATATTCTGCAAGAGGTTTTAGCCCCCCACTTATCACCGCGGTCTTGTATTTCTCACTAAGGACAGGAATACATTCTTCAAAACCGTCCATTACAGGAACTTCTTGCAATATTTCTAAAATATCCTCTCTTCCGATATCTCCTTTAAGACTTTTCCAGAGTTCGATATCTCTAGCTATAAATTCTAGATCATCTATTTCACCGTTCATGTAAGCTTCTAACGAGTCCTCGTTATCTACTCCAAAGTGGTCGTGGACCCAAGCCCATGAACTAATAACGTCAACAAGAACTCCGTCCATGTCGAAAACTATCAACTCAATATCATCGCGGGTCATGTATTTTCAAGGATCTTTTCCATCTTTTGTTTGTAACTTTTCAAATCCTCAAAACTCTTTTCTAATTTGTTTTCTTTTCTAGCCTGAATCACATCCTTAAGTAGATTGATAGGTTCGCTAATGTCGAAACCATCACTCTTTAATTCTCTAAGTTTATTCTTTGCATTTTTAATTTCTCCTTTCAGAAAATCTACTAGCTTCTCTTCTATTATTTTTTCACAACTATCGATCTCATCTCTAGCTTCCGACCAATCTCCTCTTTCAATTTTTTCCTCTGCTTCTTCAAGATGAACCTTCACATCGTTCATCTCAAAATTTAATTTTTCACCATGGCCTATTATCCTTTCCATCTTGGAGATATCTTCGGTTAAATCTTTTTTAATTTCTTTTTGACTTTTTATATTTTCTTCTATCTCTTCAATGATATCTAAAATTTTTTCATAATTACTTTTTTCCTTCAGTTTTTCAATCTCTTCATGGGGAAACTCATCTTGGAATAGGCCCTCACGCTCTTCCTTCATCGACTTGATCATCCTGTCTATTTCTTTTTCCACTGACTCTCGATATATCCCTTCAATTTCTTCCAATTTAGATAATCCCTCTTCATATTCATTATCTTTAGCGCATCTTCTAGCTTCGTTTATTTTTTCTTTTCCTTCACTTGTTTCTATATCGACCCTTTCGGCTTGTTTTAAAAGGGACCCTGTTTTAGATATCTTCTTTCGGATTTTTTGATTCAGTTCTTGTGGATCATCTTTTTCTAATTGATTTTGCATATCTTCTATCGATTTTTCAATGAGTTTAAATGCGCTCTCTATATCTCCAGATTCTATTTTATTTATACTCTTATCTATGTTTTTCTCATATCCTGAGAAATCAATCCCTCTTTGACTAATTTCTTCTAAGTACTCGTTAGCCTGTTCGATTTTATCTGATATCTCCGAAATATCGGAAGCTAAGTCTAGTGCTTCCATAACCTTATGGACCCCATCTTCTACATCCCCGCTATCTTTGGATGATAGTGTTTCCTCGATTTTTTTCTCAACTAGTTCTAAGTCCAAATCAGAGTTGATATCGGATATAAGTTCCCATGTCTCTTTACTCTTTTCTTCTATAAGATCATCCAACCAACTTTCTTCTAATCCTTTCAGTTCCTCTAAAATTTCTTTTTGTATATTTTTGGCTCTTTTAGAGGCAACTTCATATTCCCCTATCTCACAACCCTCATATATTTTCTCTACTTTTTCTTCCATCTTTGAAACATCGATTTTTTCAGACAGAACTCTCAAAAAATTTTCACATTTGGAAGTGATTTCCATAATATTTTCTACATGTTCGATCTTATCTTCTATTTCATCGATGATTCTTTCACACTTGATTTCACCTCCCTCATTTTGGGCGTTCTCTAATTCGTTTACATCCTCTTTCAAGTATTTCATGTCTAGACCTGAATTTTCAAATCGATCGATTCTTTTTTGATAAAAATCTATTTCATCTTGAAAATCAACCATCACTCTTTTTTCTTCATCCTCTATAATACTCTCCTTTCGCTTTTCCATAGAGATATCTGCAACATCATCCTGAGAAGTCTCTTCATCACTTTCCTCCTCAAATATAGCTCCACAATTAGGGCATTCAGAGTCATTTTCTCCAACTTCACTATCGCAGATCGGACAGGCAAAAGTTACTATCTCTTCTACTTCTTCCTTATCTGATGAAGTTGTTTCTTCATCTTTTGCCACTATTGCAGAGAACTCCATTTCTCTTACTTCCTCAACTAATTCTTCATCTTCTCCTTCTTCAAGGATTAGACTCCTTACTTTCTCGATTGCTTCCTTTGAGACATCCTCGCTTAAATCCACATCGATGTCAAACAGTCTCATCAGGGCGCCACAATTAGGACATACTTCTCGCTCTTCAGGCAGACTATTATCACAGACTGGGCAGTTATTGGGGGAATCTTTTGCCAATCACGAGCACCTCTCTGCTATTTTGCTTTAGAGCCAAAGAGGATTATAAATGCTTTACGTCGAAATAATAAATTTCAGTGATTTTTAACCTAAGTTGAATTTTTTCCTACATAAAAGCACTGTTTATATACTCATCAGCAACTGTATCAAGTAATAAAGGACGAAAGATGTGAAGAGACCATTGAGAGCCATGCCTAAACCGCTTACTGCTCCACTCAATTTATCTTCCTGAATTATTCTAGCTGTTCCTAGACCGTGAGAAGTAACTCCCATAGCCAATCCTCTGGCTACACGATCTTTAACACCAAACATGTCTAAAATAGGCACTCCGATTGCATTTCCCATGATTCCTGTTACTATGACCAGTATAGCTGTCAAAGAAGGTATTCCTCCTATATGCTCACTGACTCCGATAGCTATTGGAGTAGTAACGCTTTTAGGCGATATACTCAGAAGTAAGGATTCGCTTCCACCAAGTAGTTGAGCAATTAAAAAGGCACTCAATATAGCTATTAGTCCTCCCAATACTACTCCACCTGAGATATGTGTGGAATATTCAATAACTACTTCTCTTTTTTTGTAGAGGGGTATAGCTAGACTTACTACCGCAGGACCGAGCAGAAAACTCAGTATCCTTGCACTCTCCATATATGTTCCATATTCTATATCTGCCATGTAGAGCAGAATAATTATTGAGGTGATTGTGAGCATAACCGGATTGAGATAAAACTTCTTTCTAGTTTGATATATCCTATTGAAAATAAAATATATGGAGATCGTCAAAAATATACCTAAAACGTTCATCTCAACACCTCTACTATCTTACCTGTAAATACGATGGTGATTACAAAACTCAATATGAGAGCTCCGATGATTGGAATAAGTTCATCTCTAAGCAATCCAAAGTAAAGCATCACTCCAACCCCAGGAGGTATGAACATTATGCTCATATTATCCACAAAGAATTCTGCTTCTCTCTCTACATCTTTTAAGTCGATTAAACCTCCACCGAGAGCTAATACCAAAAAAATCAATCCTAGTACATTACCTGGGATAGGAAGATTACCGAGTTCCGATGCCAATTCTCCCAAAAAATAGAAACCGAATATGATCGCTAATCCCTTGTACATATTATCTTACCTTTTAGCCCGAAGTATGTACTGGAAAAAATTAATTTTTTCGATTGTTACTTTAAAATCCTCTTTCTGGAAAATATTTTTGATTCGTTCTTTCTCGTAAAAATTTGAAGGTTCTCCTAAGATATTTTCCCCATACTCTACAAATTTTGCAATATAATTATTTGGATCAAGTTCCAATATTATTATTTCGCCGTCAGTTTTTGAAACTCTCATCAATTCCATTAGGCTCTTATTCTTATTTTCAAAATGGTGTAAGGCATCGATACAGAATATAAAATCAAAGCATTTAGATTCAAATGGAAGTGTGGAGGAATCACCAACAATTACCTCTCCTTCAGAAGAAGCCCTTTTCAACATCTTTTTTGACCTGTCTAGAACATATCCACTGACTCTGGGATTTTCTTCCAACATAGTTTCTATCAGTTTTCCGGTCCCGCCTCCTACGTCTAAAACTTTATCATTTTTATCTATCTGAAGATCCTTTAAAATATCTCTTTTTATATTCGGGAGGAATATCCACGAGAAGTAATCGTATACTGGAGCTATCTTGTCGAACATTTTTTTGGCCGTTCAATTTTTATTATGATTTATTGAGTTTAAAATCATTTTGATGATTAAGGGAAAATATAGAAAGGTTTCGTTCTCATTAAATCTCTCATAGAAACAAAGCATTTAATAATATCTAAATATTCACCGAAGATATGGGAATATTAGTAGATGAAGAAACGGAAGTCATCGTTCAGGGGATAACAGGTCAGCAGGGGATCTTTCACACTGAATACATGAAAGATTATGGAACGAATGTAGTTGGTGGTGTTACCCCAGGAAAAGGCGGTAAAGAGGTAAAAGGAGTTCCAGTATTCAATACAATTGAAAGTGCTAAAGAAAAAGTAGGTGGAAACGCTTCGATAATATTCGTTCCCGCACCTTTTGCTAAAGATGCGGCTTTCGAGGCGATCGAGGGCGGTATGGACCCAGTTGTAATAATAACTGAAAATATACCAGTGCAAGATTCGGCAAAGATAATGCGTCTTGCGGAGATAAAAGACACAACGATAATAGGCCCTAATACACCTGGAATAATATCGCCAGGAAAGAGTAAAGTCGGCATTATGCCCAATCATATATTCGAAGAGGGTAATGTAGGTCTGGTCTCAAGAAGCGGTACTTTAACTTATGAGATCGTTAATACAATAACCGAAAAAGGATACGGTCAATCTACAGCATTTGGTTTGGGAGGCGATCCCATAGTGGGCTTAGATTTCATTGATTCTTTGAAATTCTATGAAGAAGATCCGGAGACTGATGCTGTCATCATGATAGGAGAGATAGGAGGTAGTGCTGAAGAAAACGCTGCAGAATTCATAAAAGATGGATACGACAAGCCAGTTGTTGCTTACATCGCAGGTAGGACGGCGCCTGAAGGCAAACGTATGGGACACGCAGGAGCGATAGTTTCAGAAGGCGGGACCGGAACTGCAGAATCGAAAATTAACGCTTTGGAAGATGCAGGTGTTTCTGTTGCAAGGATGCCGACCGAGATAGGAAACATACTAGACAGAGAATTGCAGTAAAGTAAAATTATAGAAAACATCTTTCAGAGGTTATCTACCAACTCCGGTAACTCTTCTCCAACCTTTCCTTCTAAGAAGTAATCTGAAACTCCATCAGTTAAAGGAGTCTTTTTCAGATTGATCTCCACGATCTTCGCTCCAGACCTCTTCGCCATTGAAGGGATAGATGCTGCGGGTTGGACCACTGCGGAAGTTCCAAGCGAAAACATCAAATCACATCTTCCAGCCTCTCTCTGTGATCGCTGTAAGATTTTTTGAGGTAATGCCTCTCCGAAGAGAACAACATCCGGCTTCAATATATTTCTACATTCACATCGAGGGATTTTTCCCTTTTTTATTTCATCTAGAAATTGATCTGTTTTGAAGCTTCTCTGACAAGAAGGGCAAATTAATCGGTACAGTGAACCGTGTAATTCTAGTACATTATTATTCCCGGCTCTTTGGTGAAGTCCATCGATGTTTTGTGTTATTACGGAACTTAACCCATGATTTTCAAGTTCTAGGAGAGAACGATGTCCATCATGAGGCTCGCTGTTAAAACTCTCTTCGATCTGGAGCTTGAATAATTTCCAACATCTTTCAGGATCCTCAGCAAATGCTGAAGCACTTGCAACATCTTGCGGGTCAAATTTGTTCCAAAGGCCCTCTTCACCTCGAAACGGAGCTATGCCGCTTTCGACCGACATACCAGCGCCAGTGAATGCTACGATTCTTTTTGCCTTTTTTATCTCTTCGATTATCTCCTTCATATTTAGAAATGAAAGGGTCTATAGCTGTGATTTCACCTTCTCAAGGTTCTTCGAGACCTCTTTTGCAACGTCTTCATGTATGCTGTTTCCTGCGGAGTCCATGGTCACAAGGAAAGGACCAGCCCCTTCAACTCTGAACATCCAGAAAGCTTCAGGTATGCCTAGCTCCTCCAAAAAGTAAACGTCCTCTACTTCCTTTATGGCGTTAGCCATTAGTGCTCCCGCGCCACCAGTATATTGACAATAAACGGCACCGTGTTTCTCCAAAGCTTTAAGAGTTCTTTCTCCCATCCCACCCTTTCCGATTATTATCTTAGTTCCAAACCTTTCAATGAAATCATCCTCAAATATTTCCATCCTGATACTAGTTGTAGGCCCTGCAGAAACTACTTTCCATTCGCCTTCTTGCTTATGGATCGCGGGTCCACAGTGGAACATGGCGTACTTTGAAGGGTCAAAAGGTACCTCTTCGTCTTCAATCTCTAGAAGTTTTTCATGGGCCGCATCTCTAGCAGTGAAGATAGTACCGGTTATGTAAAATGCGTCTCCTACACGAAGTTCTTTTACCTTGTCATGATCTATAGGTGTTTCGAAAATATTCATCTTAATACCTCCACTTCCCCTTTAGAATTGACTTTAAGCTTAGCCTGTCTATTTGCCCAACACTGCGGAAGAACCGCCACAGGGTACGAAGCGGGATGGCGGTGGGCGTATTCGATCTTGACATCGAGAACTGTTGTTTTTCCTCCTACGCCCATGGGACCGACGCCAAGTTCATTTGCTTTTTCAAGCAGTTCTTCTTCCAATTCTGCTATCCTGTTTTCAGGATGTCTTTCACCGACTGGTCTTAATAGAGCTTTTTTTGCGAGTTCCATAGCCAGGTCTGCTCCTCCACCTAAACCCACACCTACGGTGGTAGGGGGGCAAGGTTTACCTGCCATATCTGCTATTTGGTCTAATACTATCTCTTTTACTCCCTTCAAACCTCTGCCAGGAGTCATCATCTCCAATTTGCTCATATTCTCACTTCCTCCACCTTTTGGGATGATATGTATTATCGCTTCGTTTCCATCAACGATGTCCCAGTGAATAGATGGTATAAAGCGACCTGTGTTATCGTCGCTGTTTTCATCGCTTATGGGATCGATAGCGTTAGGTCTTAAAGGAATCTTCTCAGTAGCTTTTTTCACTGATTCGTTTACCGCTTGTTTCAGCAGACCTAACTCTTTAAAATCTTCACCAACTTCTATGAAAAAAGTCTGGGTTCCAGTATCCTGACAGATCGGTCTTTTTTCGCTCTTCCCTACATCTATGTTTTCCAAGATCGCTTCCAATTGAACATTAGCTCCTTCTTTTTCTTCTCTATCCTTTGCCTCTCGGAGCGCTTTTTCTGTTTCTTCGGTTACGCTGGTCACAGCCCTTCGAATTCCTTCGACTAGATTCTCCTCTAGCTCTGATTTATTCATATATATCAGGTCTATAGATACATAAAAGAGTAAAAAACTTTTCGAGTTTAAAATTTCAAATCTTTTTGCAGATCTCACACATCAAGTCATCGACCTCTTTTTGAGTGAGTTTTTCCTCTTTATTTGTTCTATAGATTTCTTCGGCTACCTTTTCTATAGTCTTTTCCATCTCTTTTGATAATTCTGTGGTTTTACCCCTGCTCCCTCTGATATATTGAGATACTGCAGGCTGCGTAATATCTAATATCTCAGATATTTCCACCTGTTTTAGATCGTATTTATTATATAATATGTAGGCGATATTGGATTTGACGGTCGGCATATACTCATTCACGAATTCTTCGCAGCGCATATTTCTCCATTATAACAGTGACTTATTAAACTATCCCTATTATGCTTCGTCTCAATCAAGTCAAAATGATATAAATACGACTTAGGTTTTAATAATTAGTAGCGATGTACGACGTCGTAGAACCATGTTCCGATTCTGGCGCATACAGAGCGGAACCAAAAAAAGAAACAAGGATCGATCTTGAAGGACTCGAGAAGTATCTCACAAAAGAAGAATTTCAAATAGAATTTTCTTCTGAAGTCATATTGCTAGTTCTTCATCCAGAGTTTGACGTCGAAGTTGGTATCTATCCCTCAGGAAAATTATTATTTAAAACTACTGAAAAAGATATAGTCGATGAACTTTTTGAAGAGTTTTGCGAACTGATAAAGGATTTCAAAAGTGATTAACCCACCAAAGATTTGATAACTTCAACGAACTTTTGAACTTCTTCTTCAGTATTGTACAAGTAAAAGGAAGCCCTGTTCCCTCCTTCAAGGCCGTGAAAACTATACCAGGAATGAACGCACTGTTGACCTCCTCTCAACAATATGTTTTCTTCATCCATCAACAGCGTTATTTCATGGCATCCAAGTTCTTTCAATTGGAAATTAAATATACCGGACCTCTTTTCTGGATCTTCAGGTCCGATTATTTCAACCAAGTTCTTTAATTCTTCTGTTGCAATTTTGTTAAGCTTCCTTTCATGTTTTTCAATGTTTTCTAAGCCTATTTCTCTGATGTAATCTACGGCGGGTTTGATTGCAGCGAGGCTAGCAAAATTTTGAAGGCCAGCTTCGAATTTTTCTGGAGAATCCTGCAGAGTTGCTTCATGGTATCTTGTAGATTTGACTCCTCCACCACCATAGGTAAGCGGGTCAAGTTCTTCTAACAGTTCCTTTTTCCCATAAAGAACACCGATAGCTGTTGGTCCTAACATCTTATGAACGGAAAAGGCCAAAAAATCCACACCTATTTTCTTAACATCTACAGGACGATGAGGAACACTCTGGGCAGAGTCAAGCATAAAGTAGGCGTCATATTCGTGAACGATCTCGGCAACTTCCGAAGCCGGGGTTGTAGTTCCATCCAAATTGGAAGTATGGACCATCGATACTATCTTTACGTCTTCGTCCATCTTCTCCTTAAAATCCTCAAGATTCAATTGACCGTTTTTGTCCGTGGAGATCTGTTCATATTCTATCCCTCTTTTTTCTTTCATCTTTATCCAAGGAACAAGATTACTATTGTGCTCTTTATCGGTCGTGAGTACTTTATCGCCCTTTTTTAGAGGTAGTCCTCTAGCAACTGTATTTATTGCCTCAGTAGTGTTCTTCATAAAGGCAATTTCGTCTTTTTCCGAAGCATTCAGCAGATCTCTTACACTTTCTCTTCCTTTCCTAATCTCTTTAGTCAATTTAGTAGATAAGGTATGGGCACTTCTTTTTCCTTCACATACTGGGAATTCGGTATAATATCTTTGAACGGCATCTATAACAGGTTGAGGTTTCAAACTCAAACAGGCGCTGTCGAAGTAGATGTATTCATCTACCACCGGAAAGTCCTCTCTTATCTTTTCTACATCCATACTTATCCTCTAAATCTAAATTATGGTTAGTAACTCTATACTGCACGTAGGATTTATCATTTATTAATTTATACCCTAGTACTTGCTCACTAGGAAGGACACAATCACAATAACTCATGCAAGACATATAAAAATAACGATGTTATCCCATGGGTCTGTCTTCTTTGAACTTTTTTAGTATCTCTTCATGTTCTTCACATAGTTCGCCATTGACTTGATTTTTGATTACGTCTTTCTGCCAATGAGAATTATTCAGGCAACATTCTTCTTTCTCACAGAAAGGATAACCTTCTAAACGCCAAAAGACGGTCTGTAAGAGATATGATTTTACAGCGCTTTCCATTCTCTCGTCTGAATGCTGCATCGGTACAAAATCTAGGACATTTTCTTTTTCGTTCTTATCAACAAAGTAATATTCTCTCGGTTTAGCAGGACCTTCTACTATTCCTGAAACAGAGATCACTGAGGGTATAGTGTTGATTACTGTTCTGATGTGGTATCGCGATTCATTCTTTTCCAAGGTCCCGATTAGCCTTTTCGTTATTATTACTGTATGATTTTTCTTTTCTCTTTGGTCGAGTAGATTTTTGAAAAGTTTTACTAGCCGATGTCCGTCATAGATTATTCCAAGCAGTTGTTTATTCCCCTGAATGATTTTCTTTTCTATCTCTATCTCCTTCGGAAGTGGTTCTTTGAAATCTCTTTTCCTTTTATTTCTGACTTTCGTTTTAGCTGCCTTTTTTGCCAAGTCTTCCTTGTATTTTTCTTTGAGCAAATCTTTTTTTACGTGGAGATCTACCCCTGTTCTTTCTTCGAGAAAACTCTTTAGATTTTGCTGTTGGATGGTTTCTATACTAGTATCTATATAAAGAAAGATTTTTGAAAAAGGGATTTCAGCCGAGAAGTTCATCGACCACTTCAGCTCCTTTTCTACCAGAGAGAAGCATTGAACCGAAGGTTGGTCCCATCCTAGGAAGTCCATAGGTTGTTGAAACGGCCATACCTGTAGCTACGACTCCTTCGTGAACTTTTCCGGTATGTTCTACAACTAGGTCTTCAGATTCGTCTACCCACATACCACCAAAGCCGGTTGTTTCCATCATACCTCTTTCTTCTAGTTTGCTGACTACGCAGGCATCATGTCCAGTAGCGTCTATGACTATCTTAGCTTCCAAAGATATAGGGTCAACACAGGTAATCTGTCTAGGAAGTTCAGAGACCGGAGTCCAATTTATAACTACGCCACCTACTCTATCATCCTCTCTAAGAACCACATCCTCGAACTCTGTCATGTTGAGTATCTGTATTCCCTCGTCACAAGCTTTTGAGATGAGTTTCGAACATGCGTGAGGTCCCATGGCAGTGTAAAGGTCACCGTCTTCTTCGTAAGGGATATCTAATTCATCTAGTATCTCTTCTCCGGGCGGGCGAACCGTAACTGTATTCATCAAATAGCCGCCAAGCCAAAATCCGCCGCCAAGATAATTGTTTCTCTCGATTACAAGCACCTTTCTTCCTTTCTTAGCTAGCTCTCTACCTGCCATCAATCCACTGGGACCGGCTCCAATTATTATTACTTCCGAGTCTGCAAATTCGTCTAGTTTTTTCCCGAACTGCTTTACTATAGCGCGCGTTACGTCACTTTCACTAGCCTTTTCGAACATATAACACCTATATATGTCGGTGTTATATATGGTTTTTTATTTACTTCTGGATGCTTTTTAAAGTAAAAACGCTCTTTAGATTGAGGCCTCTTCTCTACCGATGAATAGTTTTATTTACTCCGAAATCTAATCCCTAGAATCCGGAGATATAGATGGCTGAATACGCGGATGATGAGATCAAAGAAAAATTTATAGATTTCTTCGAGGAAGACGAATTTCACTCAGAGCTGATAAAAATAGCAGACAATTATCCTGATGAAAAATCACTTTTCATCACATATAACGATCTTACCCTCTTTTTCGGTGTAGATTTTCCTAGATATGTGGTTAAAAATCCGAAACGATGTCTTCAAATAGGCGAAGAGGCGATAAAAGAAGTGTTGGGAAGCGCCTACCAAGAAGTGCATATCTATCTCAGGATTACAGAACTGTCAGAATCAAGGAAAAGGATGATAAGGGAGCTACGATCCGATGATCTTTCCAGTTATTTAGCAATCGATGGGTTGGTTAGGAAGACAACTGAAGTAAGGCCGAGGATATCTATAGCGGTCTTCCAATGCATGAGTTGTGGATATGAATTCGGAAAGGAACAAAACGGTGGAGACATCGACGAACCGATGGAATGTGCTGGTTGTGGTAAATCTTCTAACAAGACGAATTTTATACTTCTCAAAGATAAGTCAGAATTTAGAGATTATCAAAATATAGAGATACAGGAAAGCCCTGAAGAATTGAGAGGCGGTGAACAGCCCCAGCGTTTGAAAGGATGGGTGAAACACGACCTTGTAGGGGAAGTTTCTCCTGGAGATAGGATCACCATAAATGGGGTGCTTGAGGGAAAACCGAAAAGAAAAGGTAGGACCACACAGAGCAGAGTATTCGATATCTACATGGACGTGAACGGAATCGAGGTAAAAGAATATGAATTTGAGGACCTCGAATTATCCGAGGAGGATAGAAAGAAGATTGAAGAAGCTGCCGAGGATCCCCGAATTTTTGCGAGGATAGTCAATTCTATAGCGCCCAGTATCCACGGCCTTAACACGGAAAAGATCGGACTCGCTCTCCAGCTTTTCAGCGGCGTAAGAAAAGAGATGCCGGATGGTACTATAACTAGAGGAGATATACACATTCTGCTTGTCGGGGACCCAGGTACTGCAAAATCACAACTTTTAAGGTATATCTCGGAACTTTCTCCTAGAGGCATGTATGCATCTGGAAAAGGTTCAACAGGAGCAGGGCTGACCGCCGCGGCTGTTCGCGAAGACGTGATGGGAGAGAGTCAATGGGTGCTAGAAGCCGGTACCTTGGTATTAGCGGATGGAGGTATAGCATGTGTTGACGAGTTAGATAAGATGCGGTCAGAAGACCGCAGTGCGATGCACGAAGCTATGGAACAGCAGAGTATCTCGGTTGCGAAGGCGGGTATTAATGCAACGCTGAATTCTAGATGTGCCGTTCTAGGAGCGGCAAATCCAGAGTATGGAAGATTCGAAGTGCATGAAAACATCTCACAACAGATCGATCTTCCCCCGCCTCTCATATCTAGATTTGACCTGATATTTGCACTTATCGATCAACCCGATAAGAAAAAAGATTCAAAGATAGCTAATCATATTTTAAGTCTGCATGAAGAGGGAGAAAGGATAGAAAAAGAGGGGATGGATATAGAGAAAGAATTCATACCTGAATTCGATAAAGAATTTTTAAGAAAATATATCGCTCATGCTAAGACTAAAACTCCAGTTATGACGGAAAATGCTATTGAGAAACTCGAAAATTTCTATTTACAATTGAGGGATAAGGGTAGTGATGATTCCATACCAGTCACTGCGAGGCAGCTTGAATCATTGGTCCGTCTTTCAGAGGCTAGTGCGAGGGCTCATCTTAGAGAGCAAGTAACTATCGAAGATGCTGAGAGAGCAATAAGCGTAACGAATCACTTTTTGCAAAAAGTAGCCTCGACAGAGTCAGGAGAATTAGATATAGACATGGTTTCGGCTAGTGTCTCCCATAGTGAAAGAACTTTGATGAGCCAGATCAGAGATATAATCAGGAATAAAAGGGAGGTACATGAGGGCGGCGTACCTGAAGATGAACTCCTCGAAGAAGCGGAGTCAAGAGGTTTCTCCCGTGAGGAAGTTAGAAAGGAACTCGAGAGGATGAGGACTAATGGTGAGATATACAACCCTGTACAGGGAAAATACAGATTAGCTTAAAGGTGACTGAGATGAAAGTTAACTACCAGATTTATGATCATGGTGACGAAGTTCTCTTAGCTGCTTGTGATAATGATGTTTTAGGTAGAACTTTACAAAATGGTGATATAAACCTTGAAGTAAAAGAAAGTTTTTACGCAGGTCAGAAGATAGAGTTAGAGAGATTGAAAAAGGAATTCAAAAAAAGCACTATAGCGAATTTAGTAGGAGAGAAAGTTGTAAATGCGGCGATCGAAGAAGGTTTTGGTCGAGAAGAAGATTTAATGATGATCGAAGACGTTCCCCATCTACAGATAGTCAGACTTTAAGGTGATATAGGATGTTATGTGTCGAATGTGGTGCTGAAGTACCAGAGCTCCATGATGGGATGTGTATGGATTGCTATATCGATAAAAAAGTCTCTGTTGAGATAGAAGATCCTATAGAGATTGAGATATGCTCCAAATGTGGTAGTGTTAGAAAGGGCGATAGGTGGTTAGAGAGACCAGATTTTGAGACCGTCATGCTCGATAGGATAGAAGATTCGCTCTCGATCTCATCTTCAGTAGAAAAATTTTCATTTCAGGTCGAATTTGATGAAAGCGACCCTAAAAACATAGAAGCAGATTTGACGGTCAAATTAATGATTGATTGGGTGGAAAAAGAAAAGCACCTTTCAACTCACATAGTTTTGAAGAAAGGTCAGTGTAAGAACTGTAGCAAAAGGGAGGGAGATTACTACGAAGCGATACTTCAGGTGAGACCTACAGAACAAGAGATGACTGAAGAGCAGAAAAGGGAAGTGATCAGTATGGTCCACAAAAGGGTAGGCGTAGATAGAGGTGAAGAAAAAAAAGTTTTCATAACGCTTGAAAAAGAGATCCACGGCGGATTAGACTTCTATCTGAGTGACAGAAGGGTTACAAGGAATCTATCTTATGATGTAGCAGATCTTTTAGGGGGTGATGTAAAAGAGTCTTCAGAACTCGCGGGTAGAGAAGATGGTCAGAATGTTTACAGAATGACTTACTCCGTGAGGATTCCACCCTACGAGGAGGGCGACTTCATAGAGTTTGAAGATAAGATTTATCGAGTAAGAAAGACTAAAAGAGGTAGTGGTCCCATTGTTTTACATGACTTGGAAGATAATAGAAGTACGACCATATCAAAGGAAAAAATGAAGGATGCTAGGGTCTATGGGGGAGAGGAATTGGTGGAGAAAGCTGTAGTCGTATCTGAAGAGAAGAAAGAGATTCAGATCATGGATCCTGAGACTTATGAAACCTTAACCCTTTTAAAGCCGGAAGGATTCACGGAAAACAAAGATGAAGTAGAAGTCGTGAGGATAAAACAGCGTCTTTACCTTCTTCCTGAAAAGCCCGATTGATAAGATTTATACCTGATTAATCGTTCTTTTTGACCATGAGCGATAGCGATAAGATCCTTCACACGACCTGGTTCGGTAGTTTCATTCTAAAAGATGGAGAGGTAGTCGATAAGGAACTTTTTCCTAAACAACCTTTTGAGATAGCGAAGAGAAGATTTCAGATGGAGGAAGGGGAATTATTGATGGAAGAAGAAAAATTGATAGAACGGATTGAAACTGAACCCTTTGTAACATCTGATAGGCTAGTTGATTTCGGAGAGCATAAAAAAAGTGAGGAAGTAGAAATAAACCCGGAGGATTATTCATACAGCGATGACCTATTACAGGAGGCACTTCAAGAATTGGGTCGGATAAAGATAAGGGAATCTATCGATTTTGGAGAGCATCTAGCTAGAGCCGTGGAAACTATACAGGACCTCAATGAAACTATCAACATTAAGTTGGAAAGATTGAAGACTTGGTATTCCCTCTACTTTTCAGAATTAGATGCAGAGGTAAATGATGAAAGATACCTTGAGTTGATCATAGAATATGGGGATAGAGACGAGATAAAGGAGAAGATAAATTTTGAGGAGGAGTTTACCGGGCAAGAGGTAACGGACGAGGAAATGGACCACTTTCAGGATTTAGCAAGCTCGATCAATAGAGATATGGATCTTAGGGAACAACTAGAAGGATATGTAGAAAGCAAGATGCAGGAATATGCGCCGAACCTTTCAACACTCATCGGTCCAAAATTGGGTGGGGAGTTGATAGCTAAACAAGGCTCATTAGAAAGCTTGGCGAAACAACCTGCTAGTACTATCCAGGTACTTGGTGCGGAAAAATCTCTCTTCAGACATCTCGATAAGGGGACAGATCCACCAAAACACGGATTGATATTGCAGCATCCTTTTGTACATAGAGCTCCCGACTCTTTAAGAGGGAAGATAGCGAGAACTATTGCTAATAAGATAGCCATAGCGGCCCGTATTGATTATTTCGGTGGAGAATATCGGGGAGAAAAGATGAGAGAAGAGCTAGAGAAAAAAATAGAAAAAATCAAAAAAGAGAACTAGCCTTTGTCGAATTAATCTCCCTCTTCGTTTAAACCCGACTCTACTGTGTTAAGAACAGATTTAAGTTTGCCTTCTAAAACATTGATTCTAGATTTTAGCTTGGCATTCTCTTTTTTGAGTTCCTCAAACCTTTCTCTCAACTCGGAATTGATGTTTTTTGGAACATGGTCGTTTTCTCCTGATTCCGCATTTACAGTGTCTAGATCATGTCCCTTTAAATAATGAGCTAGTTTGATTTGTATTTCAGTCAAGTTTCCTATTTCTATGTCATAATACACACTTTTTTTGCCCATATTGACTAAATTTTTGTGGAGTTCTATATCCCTAGTTACCATTATGTCTTCTTCTTTCATCTTCTCAACAAGCTCAAAATCTAAAATACCTTTATACCTCTCATTCACGTCCAGTATCTTTTCGTAGTTTTGCAGATTCTCTATATCATCTTTGACTTTTGAAGGAAGGTTTTCGTCCAGTATTATCTTCATGGTTTCTGATTTTGAATTCTATTTAATATAATTTTCCTTGAGAGAGAAGAGTTAGTAACATGGAAAAGTTTTTAAGAATTGGAGTCGTTTCTCTAACAGGTGATAAGAATGGTAGTAAAAATAGATGAGGATACGTGCATAGCATGTGGGATGTGTGAAGAGGAGTGTCCGGTAGATGCGATGACTGTTGAGGATGTGGCTATAGTAGACGAAGAATTATGTGAAGACATTGGCAAATGCGTCGAGGTCTGCCCTGTTGATGCGCTATCGCTCTGAGATGCGAGAGTAAAATTTTTATAAGGCTCAGTGCTCCCAAAGATGTGGTAATATGCCAGTTGAAGTAGATGAAGATGCGTGCATAGCGTGCGCCCAATGCGAAGAAGAGTGTCCTGTAGATGCTTTTGTGGTTGAAGAAGTAGCTGTTGTAGACGAAGACACGTGCATTGACTGTGGCAAATGTGTAGAGGTCTGTCCCGTGGACGCATTAAGCCTTTAAAAACTAAAAACTCTCGAACAAATTCTTTATTTTTCTTTATTTTTTATATAACTTCCAATTGTCTCCTGTATATCTCTCTTGTTTCCTTCAAATTTTCTAACGTTTATATCACTCTGACTCAGCATATTTTCAGAGAGCGAGTCCGTATATTCTCCGTCATAAACGATCTCTTTTATTTCCGAATTAATCAGCATCTTACCGCAGACCACACATGGGTAGGTGGTACAATAGAGCGTGCTTCCTTTGATACTTACACCGGAGACAGCGGCCTGAATAACTGCGTTCTGTTCGGCATGGACAGCCCTACATAGTTCGTGTCTCCTTCCAGATTTTACACCTTCGCCTTTTTTGGGAAAAAAGTCAATATCTTCTAACATCTTTTCTTTATCGATATCCTTGTTCTCTTTATACTGCTCTAAAAAGATGTCTATATAAGGAGGGTGTATATCGCCTCGCCGCATGCAACCACCTAACTCTTCACAATGAGGTAATCCCTTCGGAGCTCCATTATATCCAGTACTCAGAACTTGCTTGTTTTTTACCATGACAGCACCGACTTTTCTTCTGAGACAGGTGGATCTCTCAGAAACGAGATGGGCCATCGCTATGAAATACTCGTCTATTGTTGGTCGATTCATGTATGTTCAAGTGCGCCCTCTTTTATTTTATTTTTTCTCATCTCCGGAGCGATAGGAAATAGTAAATACATCGTTGTATTTTGTTGAGACTACGAAGTACACCAGCCCCTTTGATATAACGGGATCATACTGGGAACGATAATATGGCCGAAATAGAAGAGACGATTATAGAGATCGGAAAAGACATATTGGTATCACTTGTAATACTAGGTATAATCCTAGCTTCGCTTTATGCTTTTAGTGGTAGATGGCCTCCGATGGTCGTGATAGAGTCCGGAAGTATGATGCATAGTGAGGAAAGTCAAATAGGTGTTATTGATCCTGGAGATATCGTAATCGTTCAGGAAAGCGATAAAGAAGATATCACGACTTACGTAGAGGGTAGAAATACTGGCTACAAAAAGTACGGCCAATATGGAGACGTGATCATTTTCGAACCAGACGGAGACAGAGATGCAACTCCGATAATACACCGGGCCGTAGTGTATCTGGAATATGACGAGGTTAACTCTTCCTTTAATATCCCGTCTCTTGAAGGTTTGAAGTATGGTGAAGATTGGACGACTACTCAAGGTGATACTACTCAAGGTCTCGATGAAACCATTACCATACATGATTATGGATATGCTGACTTGGAAGTAACTATTGACCTCTCAGAGTTGAATGATTCTGGTTTCATAACCATGGGTGATGACAATATGGACTCCTCTAGAGAGGAAGGTAAATACGATCAAGCCAAGGGGGATAGGCCGGTGAAGGAAGAATGGATAAAAGGTAGAGCTAGGGGAGAGTTGCCCTGGTTTGGAATAATCAAATTGGTGTATCTTGGTCGAACAGAGCATATCCCAAGTAATAGTTGGAACAATTTTATGATCTCTATCGCAATCATTTTGCTCCTGCCAGTTATAGCTGAGATAGGATCAAAGATTTATCATGAATTGGTTGAAAAAGAAAGCGGGGAAGATATAGACAACCAATCTTCTAGAAAAGCAGGAGATAGTGAAGATAATGAAGTGTCTAATAATCCAAGAATCAATAAATCGAAAAGAAAAGATAGAGAAAAAGAGAGAACTGAGACTAGAGAAGAACAAAGAAAGTGAAAGATAACTGGCTAAAATTTTGGGATAACTGGCTAAAATTTTGGGATAACTGGCTAAAATTTTGATTTCAAATAAGTGTAGTCTGTCTAGGACTGTGTGAGTTGAAATCTTTCACTGCTTCGATGCTTTTGTCTTCTTCAATTAAGTCGATTATATCGGATTTAGGTACAGAGGATTGGATTTCTTTAGTTCTACCTCTCCTGCCAAATGATTTAACCCTGGCGTTTATTAATCCCAGCATATCCAATTCAGAGATAAGATCGGTTATCCTCCTCTGGGTGAGCGGATCCATACCCGACTTTTTGCTCAACTGTTTATAGCCGGAATATACCTCCCCCGTGGTTAGCTTATCCCTTCCATTTTCATGCATAAGGAGTATAGAGTAGAGTACAAGTTTTGAGTGAGTTGGTAACGTGTTGACGGCTTCTCTTACACAATCCTGCTCTATCTTATTTTTTGCCTTATATACGTGGTTGGTGCTTACAGTAGTATCTTTCTCTCGTTCCGCGATCTCTGTTGAGACCCGAAGAAGATCAAGGGCCCTTCTTGCATCCCCGTGTTCCTGAGCGGCCAAGGCCGCACAGAGCGATATCACCTCATTACCCAAAATTTCAGGTTCGAAGGCTTTCTTTGCTCTATCCGCGAGGATATCTTTAAGTTGATCCGCATTGTAGGGAGGGAATATCATCTTTTCTTCACCGAGTCTACTTTTGACTCTAGGATCTAAAAACTCAGTAAATTTTAGATTATTAGATATACCAATAAGGCTGACTTTACTTTTCTCCAATTCAGAGTTAATCTTTGAAAGATGATACAGGACGCTGTCACCACTTTTAGTGACCAGTTTGTCCAACTCATCTAGTATTATTACCACTACTCTCTTTTCCTCTTCTATCCTGTCTTTTAGAGACTCGTAAACTTTTTCCATCGGCCAACCGGTGAAAGGTATCTGCTCGTCCCAATCTTCAACGAATTTATTTCCTATATTTTTCATAACACCATAATGGGTATCGACGACCTCGCAGTTTATATACACATATTCTACCCTATCTATATCAAAATCGCTAAACTCAGTATTCAGTTCACTTTCCTGATTTTCTCTTTTTAGTCGGGTTATCTCTCTCTCTAGATATCTAACTACTGCGGTCTTGCCGGTCCCTGTTTTACCGAATATTAGTACATTTGAAGGCCTGTTTCCTCTGAGGGCTGTGACCATGATGGAAGCAAGGTCGTCAATTTGTTCCTTCCTATGCGGTAATTCCTCAGGAACGTAGGAGGGGCGTAATATATCTCTGTCCCCTTTGAATAAGGAGTTAGAGTCCATATGAGATTTGAATATGTTTTCCTGACCTATCATCCTTCGTCCTCCTTTAGCGTCCCGGTAACACCCCTGTGTTTCAAGTGGAGATTCCCACCTCAATATAAATCAAGGGAGATGTACTTATCATCGATTTTTTATCGCTCATCCGGGCTCGCCTTTAGGGAATTAGGGATTATCTATAACATTAAAAATGTTTCGTCAGACGATATTTGGTATCGCTTAGAGGTAAGTTTAAAAAGATTTTGTATGACGCTTTAAGTACCTTTATAAACTAAAATAAACGATATTAATAATTATTTTGACAGATAAATTTTCTAAGAACCTCGGTAAATAGCGCCGAAAGTTCGCCGAATATCCGTTTAGGTATTTTTAAAATCATTTTCCGGTGGAGAATAGTTGAAAAGAAAAGGAGAATGGAAGAAAAGATTTTCTGTAGTTTCTCTATCTCAACCTTCAACAGGCCCGATTGGGAATATCGTTTTTTCGTAGTACTCGTTGGTTACCTCAGCTAGGGCAGTATAAACGGCACTGAATCCACAGATGATCCCTTCGATACCTGCTATCATGTATATTGTTTGCCCTAGATCGGTGTTCGGCCCTACAGCATAGGCAAAAGCTAATAGGAAGAACAATATCGTCAGTGTAGAAAATACTACCTGTAGTGCTCTGTTCAATTTTAGAGTGGATAAGAACATCCAACCGGTGAAGAGACCCCACATGGCTAAATAAGCGGCCATCGCAGGGGGTTCAGGACCCGAAAAACCACCTATCAACTCTGGCATCGTATGCAATCCAACGAAGCTCAACCAGAACAGACCATAGGAACTAAAAGCCACTCCCGCAAAAGTGTTTTTCTGTTTTATTTCCCACCAGCCTGCTATCAATTGAGCGAAACCACCGTAAAATATTCCCATCGCTAGTACCATACTGCTGATGTCCCAATCCGCCGCGTTGTATATGTTCAACAGTACTGTTGTCATGCCGAAACCCATTAGTCCTAATGGCGCGGGATTCGCGAGTTTATTTTCCTCTGCCATAACGATCACTTATTCGAGGTATTGTCAAAGTCTATATATATTTTTTGAAGATGTTAATAAATAAGTTTGGATGAAAAACTATTCTTTACATAGAAAAAAGAGAGGCCTGAAAAAGTTATAAATAGAGTAATTTATTTCTCTTTAGCCTTTTTTTTCGCCCTTTCCTTCCGCTTCTTTGCTGTGAACCCAGTCGCTTCTCTCAAAAAATCGTTCCAGAGAGAGACAGTCTCTGCGGCGACTTCTCCACTGACCTCATCATTCATCTCAAGATCGACCCATAATCCAGTTCTTCCTTCAGTCCAAACTTCTAAATGAGATATTGCCTTTTCATTTTCTACTATCAACTTGTCTTCTTCCTCTTTAACCTTGCCAAATTTTTCTTCAATTAACTTTTTCAATTTCTCGCCTTCGATATTCTCAAAGTGTCCTCTTTTCACGTCGTAACGATTTTTACCCATGGTATCGGTTATGAATATCTATTTGCTTTATTTGAGTTTTGGGTACCCCTCTATCCTGAACTCTTTTATATCCCTCTCTTATTCCCCTTTATTATGAACAGGATTCACGCTAAAGATGCCGTTGAACTTGAAGAAGGTTCCAAATGCAAATTAGGTGGATGGCTTCAGGAGACGAAAAAACTCGGAGGAATAGCTTTCTTGAAGGTAAGGGATAGAACAGGTGTCTTTCAGGTAGTTCTTTCCGAAGAGGAGATGGGGGAAGAAAATTTCGAGGAGGCTATCGAGATACCTAGAGAGAGCGTTTTAATAATCGAAGGAGAGAAAAAAACCACCGATCAAACAGAACTAGGGTTTGAAATAGTTCCAATCTCGATAAAAGTAGAATCAGAAGCAGAAAAACCTCTTCCATTAGGTGTAATAGACAAAGTAGATTCAGAGATGGGTACCCGATTCGATAATCGCTTCCTCGATTTGAGAAAGGAAGAAAAAAGACTTATTTTTGAGATTAGAGGAATTCTTTTAGATGGTTTGAGGGACTTCTTCAACAAAGAAAATTTTATAGAGGTAAATACTCCGAAGATCGTAGCGGCTGGAGCCGAAGGTGGGGCGACTCTTTTTGAATTGAATTACTATGATGAAGAGGCCTATCTAGCTCAGAGCCCCCAATTATACAAACAGATGCTCATGGCCTCGGGCTTCGAAAGAGTTTATGAAATCGCTCCCGCTTACAGGGCTGAGGATTTCGCTACGGTAAGACACACATCTGAATTCTTATCTTTGGATTTTGAAATGTCTTTTATCGAAGGTTCTTCGGATATTATGGATATGACCAGTTATTTGATTAGGCATACTCTTTCTTATTTAAAGGAACATGGCAAAAAAGAGCTCGAAAAATTAGGAGTCGAATTGGAGATACCGGAACTTCCTTTTAAAAAGGTACCATACAGGGAATGTATGGCAATACTCGAAGAGATGGAGATAGAATGGGAGGAGGAACCTGAGATAGGTACCGAAGAAGAAAAAATGCTAGGAGAATACATAAAGGAAGAATTCGATACTGATTTTTTCTTTATAACTGAATTCCCTACGAGGGTAAAAAAAGGAACTTTCTATGCTATGAGAAAAGATTACGATCCATCACTTACAACTTATTTCGATCTAGAATATAAAGGTCAAGAGCTAGTATCGGGTGGTCAGAGAGAACACCGATATGATGTACTTGTAGATCAGATGGAAGAGATAGGAATAGAATTAGAGAATTTTAGTTCTTATTTAGAACCATTCAAGTATGGTATGCCTACCCATGGTGGTATCGGGTTAGGGGTGGATAGATTAATTCAACAGCTTTTGAATTTAGATAATGTTAGAGAAGGTATACTCTTTCCTAGAGACCCTAAGAGGTTGGAACCCTAAGGAAAAATTCTCTGGAGAATTTAAAAAAATTGGGTGCTGAAAACATGGCACAAGGTAAATATGAAAGAGAACTAAAAAGCATCTTATCTGGCGATTCAGAGGTCATAAAAAGCCTAACCAAAACCTGTACCGAAGAGCAAAAGGATCATTATTACAGAGTGCAAAACATCCCCTTTTTAGTGGTGAGAGGGGCCGGCAGTTTGGGTGTTGATCTGGTAGCTGTTCGAGGTGATGTTTCTTTCCTTATAGAGGTAAAATCTTCCCAGGATGAAGTATTATATTTGAGCGGTCAGGAAAGATTGAAGGAACAGGCAGAAAAGATAGAAGAGATATGTACGGATACAAAATTGCTTCCTATCTATGCCTACCGTTTGAAAAGATATAGAGGGGATAAGTGGAGATTGTTCACCATGGATATAGAGGGGTTATCTAAGAAATATAGGGTTTTGAACAAAAAATTGCCAAACGTTAAAACTACCGTCCATGATAATTATAAACTACCGTGGGAGGAGGGCATGCCGCTGAGTGAATTTTTAGCTTATCTTGCCCGTTTATTGGGATGAACTACGCTGCTTCTCAAAAACATCGGTAAAGACTAAATATCGTGTTAAAAATATTAACAACCCCTCTCGAGGGATATAGAGGAGAAATTGATGCGAAAACTCATATTATGTGCGGACCGAGATGATGACATCGGTGAAAAAACAGGTTTAGAAACTCCTATAATCGGAAGGGAGGAGAATCTTCAAGCAGCAATAGAACTAGGATTGAAAGATCCGGAGGACTCAGATACTAATTCTATATTCTCAGCTATTTCCATGTATGATGATTTAAAAGAAAATGGTGAGGACGTGGAGATAGCGACTATATGTGGAGCGTCTTCTATCGGCTACACATCAGATACGGCTCTTGGGGAAGAATTGGACTATGTTTTAGAAAAAACCGATGCTGACTCTGCAATATTGGTAACCGATGGGGCTGAAGACGAATATATAAGCCCGATAGTGTCGTCAAAAATAGATATCTCTCATATAAGAACGGTTTACGTTAAACAAAGTGAAAGTGTAGAGAACCTCTATTATCTTTTAGTAAAAACATTTCAGGAGGAAAAATCAAAGAAGAAATTTCTACTCCCAATATCTTTAGCACTCCTTGTCTATGGCTCCTTTAGAATAATAGCTTTATTGAGCGATCTTTTCATTGAGGGCATTGGGGCGCTCGGTGGCCTTCCCGGATTTGGGATAGGTATAATTTTCTTCGTTATAGGTGCTTATATATTTACAAGAATATATGAACTGGATAAGAAAGCTTTGGGCTTTTATGATAAATTAAAGGAAGCTGTGACTAGCGGTTCTGTTTGGTTACCATTTACAGCCGTTTCCATACTTATTATTATAGGGAGCTCCCTTCAAGGCTGGAATGTAGCGATAGAGGAGGAAACGCCTCTTGAGATAGCTCTGAGTTTTTCCTCTACCGTTATTTGGTGGTGGATCGGAGCCGTGTTTCTACACGAACTTGGAAGATTGATTGACACTTACATAAAGAAAGGACGAGTAAAATGGTCTTTTTGGGCAATTTTTCTGACTCTTTTCGCCCTTACCTTCATCTTCTGGGGGGCGTTAGATTACATTAGAGGTATTGTGGGTATGGAAGAGGAACCGGTGTTTCCGATGGTAGCTATAAATATCACGTTAGGCCTGTTGATAGGTGTATTAGCTGGACTGACACAAAGAAGCTTCAGGGAGCGACAAAAAAATGAAGAAGAAATATCCGATTGATTGATTCTAGATATCTCTTTCTAGAGTTCACTTGAATAATAAAAAGGTGAAATATTTGAAGTTCGCAGATTGGGAACCTCTATATGAGGAAATAGTATCAGATTTCAGTTATTGTAAAGAGGAAGATATAAGGTCTGCAGAGATATTAGCTGAGTGCAGAGGTACCGACAGCTTGGCTTCTTTGAGAGAATTAAAAGGCATAAAGGTAGAGATAGGGGGGCCCTATTTTTCTAAAAGCGATATCGAAACTACAATAGCGGCCGGCGCATCTGTTAGTCAGATAGTTGATGAAGGAGTTGAACCAGATCTTCTAGTTACAGATTTAGATGGTGATAAAGAACTCCAATTGGATTTAAATTTAAACGGGGTCCCTGCTGTTATTCATGCCCATGGGGATAATATACAACTGATTAAAAGCTGGGCTGAGAAATTTAAAGGTCCTGTGGTAGCAACATGTCAGTGTTATCCTCCGGAAAACGATATTTACAATTTTGGAGGTTTTACTGACGGTGATAGAGCATGTTTTATCGCAGATCATTTTGGTGCTGAAAAAATTGTGTTAAATGGTTGGGACTTTGATGAGCCCTTTGAATCCGACAATTCTGAAAAACAGAAAAAATTGAGATGGGCTGAAAGATTGATAGAGAGTTTGAAAATAACAGTAGAAAAGATATGATTTTACGTTATGTGAAACCAAAATATAAATCTTCATTGATACCAGAAAAATCATCACAGCAATTTCTGAGGGGAAGATTTATTTATAATTGTCCACATTAGATAAAGAATACTCCCGAAAAAGTCTAGAAATGATAGGAATTTAAATTCGGGAAACTAGTATAGAAAGACAAAATGACATTTACGAAAGTGGTTTGTCGTGAGCAGGATAACCTTTGAGGATTTAGAAGAAGCTATCGCAATAGTCCTAGAAGAAAATGATATGGACCTAGTGTTAGCTGAAGATATGGCTGAAAAAGTTATGAATTTATTCGGTTATGACAAAACTATAACTGATAATCTTCTCTCCCCCGAAGAGAGGGATACTTTTTATAAATTGGAGGATCTAGATATACTATTTACAGAGGAGGAAACAACAAATTTACCTAGTGGAAAGAAATGGAGGATTCATTATTGGGTTTTGAATGAAAGCAAGATAAGAGACCTATTAGAAAAAGATCGTGAAGGTGAGGACGAAGAGGGTACTGATAAGAAAACGATCTATGATGAACTTTCTGATGAGGTTTGGGAGAGAGGTAGCACATAAAAAATCGAATCATTATCTATATGTGCCTTTTCTAATTGATGGCTGATAAAATGGAAGATATCAAAGAAAAAGTTGGTCAACTACTCTCCGATGTAGAAATCAAAATTGAATCCCGTTTTGAAGAGTTTGAGATTACTGAGGATATGAAGGGATTGATGGATCAACTTGAAAAGGCAGATAAACCTTATAAATTGGTGTTAGATGATCCCGAGGCATATCTTAAATTATCATTTATTTGTCTTTCTAATGAAGAACTAGATAAAGCGGAAAGATGGGTTAAAAAAAGTCTCCGCTTGAAAAATAGCTTTCTTGGGTTCTTTCTCAAAGGCAGAATTCTTCAGAAGAAGAAAGATAATAAGGGTGCTATCGGAGAATACGATGAGGCACTAAAATATGATGAAAGAAAAATAGTTTACCAATATAAATATCAAGCACTAAAAGATAGAGGGATGTTGGAGAGAGGCTTGGAAGCTATAAATAAGGCTTTAGAGATGGGAGAAGATCCGCAGCTCCTAGCTGAAAAAGCGGATCTGCTTGTAGAACTTGGTAGAGTAGAGGAAGCAAAGGAGCTCTATGAAAAATCTGAAGAACTAAATCCAGAAATAAAAAACAAGGAACAAAAAATAAAGAACCTCATAACAGAGGCAGAAAAAAAGTTGATTCCAGATATCTATGACAAGATTCTAAAATTGGATAAGAAAGTTCCGGAGGCTTGGCTTGGTAAAGCAAGATGTTATAGGGAAATGAATGAAGGTGAAAAGGCTAAAGAAACGATGGAAAGCGCTTTGAACTACCTCGATGATGACCGGATTTATGGCAAATTAGAAGATTACAGAGAAGAATCTAACTTAGATTTGAAGTGTCCTGATTGCGGAGGAGATGGAAACTGTTCGAAGTGCGATGATACTGGTGACTGCTATAAGTGTAAGGGAAGCGGAGATTGTCTAGATTGTGAAGGAACAGGAAAATGTTTTGATTGTGAAGGGACCAGTAATTGCCCCAATTGTGATGGCGAAGGTAAAACAGGCTGGTTTAGTAAATGTGATCTCTGTTCGGGTACGGGGATTTGTCAAACTTGTGAGGGCTATGGACATTGCGTCACCTGTGATGGAACTGGTGACTGCCAAAGGTGTGGTGGAAACGGAAATTGTAAAGAATGTCAGGGAAGTGGTACCTGTAAAACTTGCAAGGGGAAAGGGATTAAGGTTGATTAAGATGACTGGGATAAAAAAGAAAGAGTTAGAGATAAAATTGGAAGGTATACCTACTCATCCAGACCCTGATCCCGATTTAGAGCAATACTCTACACCATCTCCGATCGCTGCAGATATTCTTTTCAAAGCCTACTTTGACGGACATATCAAAGGCAAAAAAATAGCCGATCTCGGGTGTGGGACAGGAATTTTTTCGATAGGCTCAGCCTATCTTGGTGCAAGATCGATCGAGTCTATCGATATTGATGGGGAAGCTATCAGAATAGCGGTAAAAGAGGCTGAGGAATGGTCCTTTTCAGATGTCATTGATTTTAAAGTAAAAGATATCAAAGAATTTGAAACGTACGTTGAAACCGTTCTCATGAATCCTCCTTTTGGCTCTCAAAAGAGAGGGGCTGATCTACCTTTTTTAAAGAAGGCTTTTGAAATCTCCGAGGTGGTCTATACCATACACAACGCTGAGACGGAAAGGTTTTTGGAAAAGTTTATTAAAGAGAGAGGACACAGTCTCTTTTGGGAAAAAAGATATATGTTCGAAATTGGTAATATGTTCGAATTCCACGAGAAAGAAAGAAAGAGTTTTGAAGTTATATCTTACGGAATAAATGTTATGAGGGAATAATATGACAGAAAATGAAAAAAGGCTTGTGTTTCCAGGAGACGAAGTTGGAATGGCAGAGGAATGGCTTTCTGGTGAAGGTACCTATGAGGATGAGGGCAAGATTCATGCAGCCCATGTTGGTATTTTACATTATGATGATGAGAATCTTGAGGCAAAAGTTGAACCGATAAATCCCATTGTAGAAATTAAAGAAGGGGATATAATCTATGGGGTGGTGCAATCTAGAAAAAACTCCATGGTGGTGATGAGTATAGATATGGTTGAAGGGTCTTCTAGAGGCGTGAAGGAGGACACAGAGGCTTCTTTACACATATCAAAAGTATCTGACGATTATACTGAAGAGTTGGAAAATGAGTACTTAGTAGGCGATATAGTGAGGGCTAAAGTTGTACAGGCAGAACCTACGATCAGATTGTCAACTATTGGGAAAAAATTCGGCATCGTTAAGGGATATTGTTCGCAGTGCAGAAAGGATATGAAATACGAAAAAAATAAATTATATTGCCCACGATGTGATATTTATGAAAACCGGAAGATTTCACAAGCTTATGGAAAGATAAAATTGAAGAGAAAAGATAAATAAATCAGAGGTGATTGATTGTGGTCGATGTTGAAAAGGCCTTGATGGCGATTGAAGAAAGGGAGAAATGGGAGGAAAAAGAAGAAAAAATTTTAGAGGAATTGAAAGAAATAAGAAAGAAAAAGAAAGACTTGAAAAATCAAAACAAGAAGATAAAAAAGAGGATAAGTGACTGTGAAAGCGCTATTCGCTCGATTAGCATATCTGGAAAAAAATCCACTGAAATTTACATAGATCTATCAGAACAGATGAAAAGGATGTAGGGGTAAAAGATGGCGAAAAGAGAGGAAATAAAAAACTTAAAGGATGAAATCAGGAGACATATGGAAAGATATTGGGAGATAAAAGGAAGGATAAAAGAATTGGAAGAACGAGAAGAAGAATTAAAAGAGGAATTAGAGAGGGTCAGAGAACATCTCTCATACTATGATTCTTTGGTTTCAGATATGAAAAAAGAGATGAAAGCTAAAAAAGCAACTGATTTTTTTGAAGAATTATAATTAAAAAGCTACCGTGAAAGTTTAAATATCTAAAGAATGATTAGCTCATTGACGCATATTGAGGGCTCAATAAAGGAGAGTGTTAGTATCAAAGCAAAGGAAGAAATTGAGAAGATCTTGGAGGATTATGGTTCAAAAACAGATATTGATGCGATCGCATTGACTTCTAAAGACGGTGTTCCAGTAGCTTCATACCTTGAGAAAGAAAAAGAACAGGAAAGTTTCAGTACTCTTTCTGCAACTATATTAGGAGCTGGTGAAGTGATCTTCTCAGGATTTGAAAAAAAGAAACCTGATTTATTCGTTGGACACTCTGAAGACTCAGTGCTCCTTATAAAAGGTATTGATACTGATATGGCTTTATCCCTACTTGCTGATTCTGATAAGGAAAAAGAATTAAAGAGGGATATAGAAGAGATAGCCTCTAAGATCGGTGAGCTTTCAGACACTTTTGAAATAGGAGGGATTTAAAAATGAAGGTAATAAAAAGTATTCCTACGGAAATCAAAAAATTTTTGGAAAAGAAAGGTGGGTCTTCGATTTTTTTAGAAGGTTCGACAGGTACAGGAAAAACTACACTAGGCCTTCAAATAATCGAAGAGATGGCCGATCAAGACAAGAGCTTTTACTTATCAACTAGAGTTTCAGATGAAGCTCTTTACAACCAATTTGAGTGGCTAGAAGAGAAAGAGATGCGCTCTCAGATAATGGACGCTAGCAAATTGTTTCTTCAGGCTATATATGAAGAAGGAAAAGAGAAAAGGGATAAGATGGCTATCCCTGAAAAAGAAAAGAAAAAAATAGATGGTGCTAAGGAATTTTTGAGCACAATAAGAGAAAAAGAGCCACCAGAGGAGGTAAACAGGACTCGACTTGAACAGTTGGACCGGGATATACCGAGTCTCAATAGAATATATGATAGGATAAATGATATCCTTCCTGAACGTTCTTTATTGGTCATAGACAGCATTGAGGGTATCACGCATAAATATGGTCTAAACATGGAAACATTTGTAATGACACTGCAGAAAGACCTTGTGGAGAATTCAAATACTAATCTTGTCATGATATTAGAGAAGGAGTCAGAACCTGAATTGGAATACTTGGCAGACGGTGTGGTCCAGCTCAAACGTAACCAATTGGAAGGCAGAGATGTGAGAGAGATAATGCTAAAAAAATTAAGAGCTATTGAGTTGAAACAACCTTCTTATCTTATGTCCCTGAAAGGTGGTCGTTTCAAGTGCTTTGAGCCCTATGAGCTTAGGATATCAGGGGGTAACGAGTGGGAACCGATAGAATCTCCGGAAGGCAAATATAGTACGGGCATAGAAGATATGGATGAATTGCTTGGAGGTGGTTTTGATACAGGAAGTTACAATGTTTTTGAGATCGAAGAGAACGTCAGCAATGAAGAATTTTTCTCGGTCATCAGACCTCTTTTTCTGAATTTTATAGCTCAGGGCAGAGGCGTTATTTCTGTTCTTTCTGGGGGAACCCATCCAGAGAACCTTAGAGATGATCTCATACGCTTTGTCCCAGAGGAATTATTCAACCAGAAGTTCAGGATAGTAGATCATCTGACTTCGAAAACAGATAAGCCTTACAAGCTTGCTCTTGCAGGTAAGAACCAAAAGCAGTACAAGGAGATCTATAACCAAAGTATGAAAGAATTAAGAGGGGAAGAAGAACTGGGGATATTAGATTATCACGCTCTAGATACTCTTGAATACATGAGAGGTGGAGAGATGGCCCTCCAAGAATTGCTCAGCGGTGTGGCTAATACAAAGAATTCGGATGATATCGGTATAGGAATACTCAAACCCGGACTGAATCTTTCAAGAGAAATAAAGAATATGGCGGACAACTATTTTGTTATCCTTAGCATAAACAAAACACCGTGCATCTATGGGGTCAAACCCAAGACGGGACTTTATGCTATCGTTACAGATAAAGAAAAGGGCTCTCCATATATACAGCTTAAACAGATAGTTTAAAAGCCGTATTCACCCTTTAGCGGAACGAACCTTACCCCACCTAAGTTTTCTTTTTCTATCTCATTTTCTTTTATCTTAGTTGCTTTTATCAATTTTTGGAAAAATTTACTCCCTATAGGGATCAGTATCTTTCCTTTAAGTACCAATTGATCAATAAGTGGCGATGGGATGCTAGGTGCTCCGCATGCTACGGAAATCCTATCATAAGGAGCACCTTTTTCATATCCGGAAGATCCATCTCCCCGGACTATTTTGACGTTATGATAACCAGCTTCCTTTACCCTTTTTTGAGCTAATTTTGCTAGACTAGAAATATATTCTATAGAATAAACTCTTCCTTCTTCTCCTATCAACTCTGCGATAACCGCGGCATGATAACCCATTCCTCCTCCTATCTCGAGAACTTTCTGTCCTTCTTTGATATCAAGATTCTCGACCATCATAGCGACCATATGAGGCGCGGATATAGTCTGTCCTTCACCGATAGGCTGTGGGGAATCTATGTATGCTTTACTTCTCACTCTTTTAGGTACAAATTTATGTCGAGGGACCTTCCGCATGGCCTTTTCAACGGTATCACTTTTAACGTATCCTTTTCTAATAAGACCATCTACCAGGTCATCACGTTTTTGTTTGTAGTCTTTTCTGCTCATATGTTTCCCCTCTTAAAGACAGACTTTCAAATACATTTCTGTAATCTCAATCGAATGGTATAAATATTGTTCCCATTTTAAATCTGTTATAATATGACTGATATACCAAGATCACATCCTAGGTATCTTTCTCTCAAGCTGAGGGAAGCATTAGTGGAGGGAGTTGAGAAAGGCATTACTTCCAAGGCCGGCTTGATCGCACACGGGAGAGGAGAAATGTTTGATTATCTTTTAGGAGAAGAGAGCATCGAAACAGCTAAAATGGCGGAGAGGAAGGCGGTCGCTGAAATGATGGATGCGAAAAATCCCGTCATCTCCATCAATGGCAACGTTGTTGCTTTAGTTCCGGAGGAAATAGTTCAACTTGGAAAAAGATTGGATGCAAAACTCGAAGTCAATCTTTTCCATAGAACGGATGAAAGGATAAGTAAGATTAAAAAATCTTTAGAGAAAAACGGTGCAGAAGAAGTATACGGACTAGATCCTGATGAGGAGATTCCAGGTCTAGATCACAAAAGAGCATTATGTTCTCATGAAGGCATCTATACATCAGATGTTGTCCTTGTTCCTTTAGAAGACGGTGATCGAGCTCAGGCTTTGAAAGATATGGGGAAAAAAGTGATAACTATTGATTTAAATCCACTTTCAAGGACCTCTAAAGCTTCGGACATCACCATAGTAGATAATGTAGTGAGAGCGGTTCCTAACATGATTGATTTTGAACCACTCCACAAAGATTTTGATAATAGTGAGAATTTGAAGAAGACCCTGCTTTACATGGCTGAGCGTCTGAAAAGCTTATCCGAAGAAATATAAGAACCTCCTGTTTTACTTGTTGATGTTTGATACCATGAAAGAATTAGTAGCCAAGGGAAAGAAACGTTTAGACTGGGCTCGAGCTCATATGCCAGTTATTGAGAAAGTAAAGCAAGGAGTTTTGGATAGGGGGAATCTTAGCGGAAAAAATGTTTCGATGGCACTTCATGTGGAAGCTAAGACTGGTATACTTGCACTGTCTTTGAGAGAGGCAGGGGCTAATGTGAAGATGGCTTCCTGCAATCCTCTATCTACAGATGATTCAGTTGCCGAGGCATTGAGGGAAGAATATGGGATGGATGTATATGCTAGGCGGGGTCAAACTGATGAAGAATATTATGAAAATTTGACCAATACCTTGGAACATGATCCTGACATAGTGATAGATGACGGAGGCGATTTGATCTCTCTGATCCATACTGAGCGGGACGATCTAATAGAAGGAATAGCAGGAGGGGCAGAAGAAACAACTACAGGAGTGGTAAGATTGAGAGCTATGGAGAAAGACGGAACTCTTCGTTTTCCGGTCATGTCAGTGAATGATGCTCTTATGAAACATCTCTTCGATAATCGTTATGGAACTGGTCAATCTACGATGGATGGTATAATGAGCGCCACTAACTTACAGATAAGTGGAAAGAACTTTTTGGTTGTGGGCTATGGATGGTGCGGTAGAGGCATAGCTATGAGAGCTAAGGGAATGGGAGCTTCAGTCATGGTTTCTGAAGTAGATCCAGTTAAAGCAGTTGAGGCGAGGATGGATGGTTTCGAAGTCCTTCCTACCAAAGAGGGAATTGAAAAGGCTGATTTCGTAGTGACTGTAACCGGGTGTAAAGATGCCGTAAATGAAGAGGCGATAAGGAAAGCAAAGGATGGGTGTGTTTTGGCAAATTCGGGGCATTTCGACAATGAGATCTCGAAAGAGAAACTTGATCAACTTTCTAAATCTAAAAGAAAAGTTCGAGATGATATCACAGAGTATACCATGAACGATGGTCGAACACTCTATCTTTTATCTGAAGGAAGGCTGGTCAATTTGGCCGCTGGACAAGGACATCCAGCAGAGATAATGGACATGAGTTTTGCACTTCAGTTGATGGCTGCAGAATATGTTGTCAAAAACGACGATCTAGAATTAAAAGTCCATCCTATCCCGAGAGAAATAGACGAGAAAGTAGCCTCATTAAAGTTAGAATCTGAGGGTATTGAAATTGATAAACTGACGGAAGAACAAAAAAGATATATAGAAAATTGGAAAGAAGGTACCTGATCAATCGACTAGAGTGATATCTTCTGATTTAACGCTTTGGACTTCTTCTATCTCTTCCAATTTTTCTTCTATTTTATTAACGATTCCTCCTTCATCAGGAATTACAATCCTTGCGATTATTGCTTTGAGACCGAAAGCCACTTCTTCCTCGTTTGATCCTTTGAAAGTCCCGTGTTCTTCCACGATTTTTTTGATGTCTTCCCTTATTCTTTGTAGATCTGATTCGGTCCCTTCTGGCATTATCTTATAAGTCATCATTACTTTTCCCATATTATGGCCCCCTAAAACCGCATTCCGGACATTCGTACTCTTCCGCTTGATCTCGACATTTTTCGCATCTCCCTATATTTGCCTCTCCGCATTCCGGACAGGGAAATACCGTGTTCTTCAGACCTACCAAAGTTACACCGCAGGAAGTGCAGTTGTAATCTTCTTTCATGACAATCAAGATTTGTAGAAAAGAAAACCTATTTAATATTGTCGCCTTTTACAAGATCTTGAATGTGT
>SL_8KL_010_SEDDRAFT_10000461_pt1 | contig 35547 bp, 31 predicted proteins | sample SodLakKL_010_SED_4_FD_11160 | JGI IMG/M metagenome (IMG submission 11160)
GATTTCAATATACCACGAAATAAACAGAAGGCAACAAGCTGTGCTGGTTCATATGATATGATACACACAAGGCTTTCTAAAAGATATGAAAGGAAAGTACAATGGACACCATATGACAGTATATGGCAAAATACTGCCCAAAACGTCCACTTTCGCCCGCGCGGAGCGTACGTGGCAGACAATCTGACGCAGCGGGCAAAGCACAAGTTAAAGATCATCGACTGGCACAAGAAGCACGGTAACAATTGCTCTTTGACAGCAAGACACTTCGGCATCGGGAGGATGACCCTCTACCGGTGGCTAAAGAGATTTGACCGGTGCGGGATAACGGGGTTGAACGAAAGGTCGAGAAGGCCTAAAAAAGCAAGGGAACCTTCCACTCCCCGGGACATTACTTCAAGGATAGCGAAGCTTAGAAGGAAGTATCCTGCATGGTCTAAATACAAACTGAAAGCTCTTTTGAAAAAGGAAGGTATTGAGGTCTCGGAAAGCAAAGAGTTCGCTTTTACAAAGCTAATTCAGTGCGGATACTGCGGATCGGGAATATCGGCCGACGAGAAATTCAAGAAGCTAAAAAACGGAGGTGTAAATCGCCATGTATACTACTTTTGCACTAAAGCGAAGAACATAGATTGTAAAAACCCTGCGATTAATGAGAAAGACCTCATCAATGAATTAATAAACCTTATGGGCAATATTGACCTTAACGAGCTAGGAATCAAGTCAAAAATCGAGCAAGAGATTGCAAGGTTTAACAAGTTCAGAATTGGCGTACTGGGTTATAAAAAAGAAAAATCCAACATTGATGTGGATATAAGAAACTATACAAAGTATCTTCTTAAAGAAGGGGCTCTAATAGAGAAAAGAGAATTACTCCTGTTCTTGGAAAGCAAGCTGACTTTGAAGGATAGAAAAATAGAACTCGAAAAATAGAAAACAAAAAGTGCTGTGCTAGGTGTTTTGCCAGCACTTTTTCTTCGCAATTACTCTTTATTCATGGGTAATCAATATTAGAATGCGAGTTAAGCGGATTGCACCTTAGCAACCTAATCGTTGTCTTTTTTATACCGTCGATTAATCCATATTTATTAAAGGCTAAAATAGCATAGTCAGAACAGGTGGGCTCAAACCTACAAAACTTAATACCAATCGTCCTAAATAACAGAGAGAACGTTATTTGGTAAAATCTAATAACAACAATTATCGCCTTAGACATTAAGAATTATTTATTTCTCTAATTTTAAGATCTTTCTCCTTACTTCCTATTGAGAACAAGTAAGGACTATTCTTGCGATAGAATTTCTAAAACTTCTCCGTCGAGTGATACCTTTGCTCTCATTATGTTTGTCACAACTCCTCCATATACATTTTTCCCTCTAAAGGTTGTTTCTACTATTAGATAATCTCCCCTATCCCCATAAACAGTTTCAACATGTTCATAGCTTCCCGGATCGTGCATCGAATCTTTTATAACTTTTGTTAACTCATAATGAGAACCATCCCATGGGTTAAATTCTTCTTCTATCATCTCTGTTCTTTGCTCTTCTTCAGTTAACTCTGGCTTTTCGCCATTGCTACTTATGCTTATTATTACAACAATAACTATAACAATCGCTACAAGAACTAAGCATCCTTGTCCCACTTTTTTACCTTCCTCTTTCTTTTTTTTCTCTTTTAGGTCTTCCTCTGCTTTATGTTTTGCTTCAGCTCTCACCTTCTCTTCTTGTTCTATTCTTTCTTTTTCTTCTTGGTTTTCTTCTGTCATGTTTTTTTAAGCTTATATTTTAATCGACCTTTATTGCAATGCATCTACACTTTAACATAAAAAGAAACCCCAATAAAGCAAAACACCGACGTTGCCGGTGTTAGGCGTCTCGATCTCTCGAATTAGCACTAGTCTGCAGGGGTGGCAGGATTCGAACCTACAACCTAGGGTTTTGGAAACCCCCGCTCTGCCAATTAGAGCTACACCCCCTAAAATAACAATGACTAACCACAATGACAAATAGCCAGTGGTTAATAGTCAACTGTCAGTAATTTATTACTTAAACTTCATTTTGTGCAGGGTGTGTTTTTTACACCACTTACAAAACTTCTTTACCTGCAGCTTGTCGTTTTCTATTGTTTTGCCTTTTGTAGCCTGGATATGATAATTTGTTTTCTTACAATCACCGCAATCCAATTTAATAAAAGGTCTTTTTGTTTTTGTAGCCATAATTTTTTATCGTTTATTTTGCTCTGAGCCGAGACCGGGATTTGAACCCGGGGCCTTTCCCTTACCATGGGAATGCTCTGCCACTGAGCTATCTCGGCGAAATGGTGGGCCGGGCAGGATTCGAACCTGCGAAGGCTTGCGCCAACGGATTTACAGTCCGTTCCAGTTGGCCGCTTTGGTACCGACCCGCATCCCAAATTAACTTCCGTACTTTATCACAACAAAGGCTTTCTTTCAATATCCTCTCCACTCTTTCATTAAAAATGGTTCTCCATGACCGGGATACACTACGGTTTCCGGATAAATTTCCTGCACCATCCTCCCTAAAGTACTTTTCATGCCTTCTTCCGAGCCTCCCGGAAGGTCGGTCCTTCCATGCCCATCGATAAAAATAAGGTCGCCGCTCACCACGAATCCATCACCAAGAAGGCAAATGTCTTCTTTGGTATGCCCCGACATCCTCAAAACTTCCATCTTCCCTTCCCCTACTTCTATTTTATCTTCTTCCTGTAGGTTCTTTAATATCTCTCCTCCCGTTTCTTTCGCAACTTTCTTTGCTTTAAGGTTGTGGTCGGGATGCTGGTGGGTGCACACAACATATTTTACTTTCCCTTTTGTGCTTTCTATTTCTTCCAAAATTGCTTTTGCGTCTCCTCCCGGGTCAACCACCACAATATCTCCTCCTCCAAAAAGAAGGTAACAGTTGGTTTTTAGTGTTCCTACAGGAATTCTTTTTATTTCTATCATGCTCTTATTATAACTTAATTTTTTAATTACAAAAACTCCTTCTTTCGCAACTTTTTGTGGTAATCAATAGCAAAACGGTGCGCTTCGCTTTGTACGCTAAGCAAAGTATTCTTTTTTATCCCGAAAGGCACCTTCCCCACCACTCTTTCTCCTTTTCTGTCTTTTCCTTTGGCAATACCTACTACCGGAACACTAACCCCCTCTTTTCCCAAAACCTCTCTTACCACGCTTACCTGTCCTTTGCCTCCATCCACTAAAATAAGATGCGGTAATTTCCAATCTCGCTTTAATCTTCTTTCTACTACTTCTTTTAACATCTCCGTATCGTTTGGCTCTTTGACATTTCTTATTTTAAACCTCCTATAAGCTTCTTTCTTAGGAGACTCCCCTTCAAATACAACCATCGCTCCTGCGGCCAAGCTGCCGGAAATATTGGAAATATCATACCCCTCTATTCTCATCCCCTCTTTTTCCTTTTCTTTTCCCATAACCGCGATATCTTGAATATAAGAAAGAAGGTTTATTTTTTTCTTTAACTCCTCCGCTCTTTCAAATTCTTCTTTTTTGCTTTTTTCTTTCATCTCTTTTCTTAGTCTTTCGATAACTCTTTTCTTTTTCCCCTCAAAGAAAAGCTCTATATTCTTTACCTCCTTTAAATATTCTCTTTTTTTTATCGCCCCCACGCAGGTTCCCGGACAAAGCCCAATCTGATAGTAGAAGCACTCCCTTCCCCTTTCTATCTCCTCTTTTTTGTGCGTGGAGTACGGAAATATCTTGCGAATTATTTTGAGGGCGCTCCTTATCTCCGAAGAGAAAACGAAAGGACCGAAAATACTTCTTGTGTTTTCTTTTTCTAAATCCTTACCCCGCTCTAAAAGTACCCGGGGGTAATTTTCATCCGTTATCACAAGATACAGAAAACTTCGGTCATCTTTTTCCTTCACATTGTACTTGGGAGCAAACCTTTTTATGAGCTGAGCCTCTTTTATAAGCGCCTCTATTACCGTTTCTTTCTTCTCTGTTGCTATCTTGTCTGTTTCTCTTGCAATAACTCCCGCCTTACTTCTTTCTCCAGGAGAAAAATAGCTTTGCACTCTCCTTTTTATATTCGCCGCCTTTCCCACATATAAGACCTCCTCCCTCTTGTCTTTAAAAATATAGACTCCGGGGCTCTCGGGAAGGCTCTCTAATTGTTCTTGAATCTCCTTACTCATAACTTGTTTTGTATCTTGCTTCTTTATATATTTACCCCATTATTTTACGCAGATGTTTTCCGGTGAGACTGTATCCCTTTCTTGCTACTTCCTTGGGCGTGCCGGTGGTGACAACCTCCCCCCCTTTATCTCCTCCTCCCGGACCAAGATCAATAATGTAATCTACGTTTTTTATAACATCAAGCTGGTGCTCGATAACTACCACCGTATTTCCTCTGCTTACAAGCCTCTGAAGCACATAAAGAAGCTTCTTAACATCTTCATAATGAAGCCCTATAGTGGGCTCATCCAAGAGATAAAACGTTTTCCGGGTGTCTCTTCTGGCAAGTTCTGCGGAAAGCTTTACTCTTTGCGCTTCTCCTCCGGAAAGTGTTGTAGCGGATTGGCCAAGAGTAAGATAGCCAAGACCTACTTCGCTTAGAATCTTCAGCTTTCTCTCAATCCACGGAGTATCTTTAAAGAACTCCAGCGCTTCATCCGCTGTCATACTAAGTACATCAAAAATGCTTTTCCCACGGTATTTCACCTCCAAGGTTTCTCTGTTAAATCTTTTTCCTTTACACACCTGGCAAGTAACAAAAACCGTGGGAAGAAAGTGCATTTCCACGGCTATATAGCCATATCCGTTACAATTCTCGCACCTCCCTCCGGGGACGTTAAAACTAAACCTTCCCGGTCCCCATCCTCTCATTCTTGCTTCCTCGCTATAGGAGAAAAGCTCCCTTATTTCGGTAAACGCTCCGACATAAGTAACGGGCGTAGAACGGGGAGTTCTTCCTATGGGTGCTTGGCTTATATTTACCACCTTGTCTATATACTCCGTACCCATTACTTTATTTACTCCTCTCTCTTCTTCTTTTTTGGAAGCTCGAAGCCTGTTTGCCAAATTTTTATAAATTACATCATGGGTAAGAGTACTCTTTCCTGACCCCGATATCCCCGTTACGGCAATAAAGCGCCCCAGGGGGACATCTACATTTACTTTTTTTAAGTTGTGTTTATTTGCTCCTCTTATTTTTAAAAGCGGTGTAGAAGGTTTTATTTTTCTCCACTTCTCCGGAAACTCTATCTTTTTTTCCCTTCTTAGGTACTCGAGGGTGAGAGAATCCTTGGACTTGTCCTCTATAATCCCTTGCATTTCTCCGCAAGCAACTATCTTTCCTCCTTGAGTGCCCGCGCCGGGACCAAAATCTACTAAATAATCAGAAGCAAATATTGTCTTTTCGTCGTGCTCCACCACAATTATAGTATTCCCTAAGTCACGAAGGTCTTGCAAGGTTCTTATCAGCCTGTCATTATCCTCCGGATGAAGACCGATAGTGGGTTCATCAAGAATATAAAGAGTACCAACCAGTCTAAGCCCTACCTGCGAGGCAAGTCTTATTCTTTGAGCCTCTCCTCCCGAGAGCGTAGAAGCCGCTCTGTCAAAAGTTAGATAGCCAAGTCCTATATTTAAAAGAAAATTTATTCTGTCCCTTATCTCCCGCAAAGGAGCCTTGGCTATTTCTTTTTCATGGCTTTTTAGCTTTTTTTCCAGAGTATTGAAAAATTTTTCTCCTTCCTCGATAGACATTTCCACAACTTCGTTGATATTTTTCCCGCTAAGGAAGATACTTAGCGCTTCCTTTCTGAGTCTCTTCCCCTCACAGGTAGAACATGCTTTTTTAGGATAAAACTCTTCTCTTCCCAATCCGTTGCAGTCGGGACAAGCTCCGTAAGGACTGTTAAAAGAAAAAAGCCGCGGCTCTATATCGGGATAGGAAAAGTTGTCTTTAGGGCAGGAAAGGTTTTCCGAATAAATATACTCTCCCTCTCCGGTGACGACCTCCAGAAAACCACTGCCTTTCTTAAGAGCTACTTCTACAGCCTCTGTCATTCTCGTCTTTAGTTCTTTCTCCGGGAGGGTCATGGGCACCTCATCAATTACCACCGAGATATCATGCCTCTCATAACGGGGCATAATCACCCTCTCCCGCAGAGAAAAGAATTCTCCATCAATACGTACCTTTCTAAANCCATTATTTAANAGATCGTAAAGAAGCTGGTAATACTCCCCTTTTCTCCCTTTCACTACCGGCGCAAGAACGGTAATCTTCTCTTCTTCATTTAAAGAAAGAATATTGTCCACTATTTGATCGGGAGTAAGTGAAGATATTTCATCTCCGCAAGTTGGACAACGTGGTTTCCCGGCTCGTGCAAAAAGCACGCGCAAAAAGTCATAGATTTCCGTCACCGTGGCAACCGTAGATCGGGGATTGTGCGAGTGTGCTTTCTGATCGATAGAGATAGCGGGAGAAAGCCCCTCAATCTCTTCCACGTCCGGCTTGTCTATTTTGCTGAGAAACTGCCTTGCGTAAGAAGAAAGCGACTCTACATACCTGCGTTGCCCTTCAGCAAAGACAGTATCAAAGGCAAGTGATGATTTTCCCGAACCGGAAATTCCCGTAAAGACCGTCATTTTGTTGCGCGGGATTTCCAAATCAACGCCTTTTAAATTATGTTCTTTAGCTCCTTTTATTGTTATTTTTTCCTTCATCTTTTTTCTTCTTTAGTTCTTTAATTTCATCTCTTAAAAGTGCGGCAAGTTCAAAGTTAAGATCTTTGGCCGCTTTGCGCATCTCTTTTTCTTTTTCTTTAATGTATTTTTCAAACTCTTTTTCGTTTTGTTTGTGCAAGGGCTTTGTTTCCGTCGCCAAAACATCTTTAACGGGAACAATATCACTTATTTCCTTTTTAATGGTTTGGGGAACAATGCCGTGCTTTTTGTTGTGAGTAATTTGTTTTTCTCTCCTTCGCTCTGTCTCTTCTACCGCTCTCTCTATAGATCCCGTTATCTTGTCCGCATATATAAGCACTTCTCCTTCCACATTTCTTGCCGCCCTCCCTATGGTCTGAATGAGCGCTGTTTCACTTCGCAGAAATCCTTCTTTGTCAGCATCCAAAATAGCAACAAGGGAAACCTCCGGCAGGTCAAGCCCTTCTCTTAAAAGATTTACCCCTACCACTACATCCACTTCCCCTTTTCTAAGAGAAGTAAGAATTCTTATTCTCTCCAAGGATTTTATGTCACTGTGTAGGTAGGAGACGTTGACGTTTCTTTCTTTTAAGTACTCGGTAAGGTCTTCGGCCATCTTTTTGGTAAGGGTAGTTACCAGTGCCCTGTGATTTCTATTTATTCTGTCATCTATTCTTTTTAAGAGATCTTTTATCTGTCCTTTACACGGAGATATAGTTACTTTCGGATCAACAAGACCTGTGGGACGAATAATCTGCTCTACAATTTGGTTACTTTCTTTTTTCTCGTACTCCGCGGGAGTAGCGGAAACATAAACACTCTGCTTAACTCTTTTTTCAAATTCTTTGAAAGTAAGAGGTCTGTTGTCCATTGCCGAGGGAAGCCTGAACCCGTGTTCTACTAGTGACCTTTTGCGGGACTTGTTTCCGTAATACATCGCAGCAATCTGAGAAAGAGTAATATGAGACTCGTCAATAACAGTCAAAAAATCCTCTCCAAAGTAATCAAGGAGCGAGGAGGGCGCGCTTCCAGGCGCTCTTCCCGAAAGATGTTTGGAGTAATTTTCTATACCGTTACAATAACCCAGCTCTCTTATCATAGCTAAATCATTTCTTGTAATTTGCTCTATCCTCTCCGCCTCTAGCGGCATGTTATTTTTTTCAAAATAAGCGATGCGCTCCTTCATTTCTTTCTCTATCTCCCGAATGGCTCTTTCTTTTTCATTCTCCTCCGAGAGGAAGTGTTTTATGGGAGAAAGAACAATTTTCTCTACTTCCGAGGTTTCCCCGAGGACAAACCCTTCCACGGGATCTACGGAAAATATACTTTCTACCCTATTTCCTGAAAGTTCTACTCTGTATATGACATCCTCGTTTACCGGCGCAATCTGAATAGTATCCCCTTGCACGTGGAACTTTCCTCTCTCAAGGACGGAAGGAGTTCTGGTAAGACTCATTTTTATAAGTGAAGAAATAAGTTCCTTGCGGGTTATCTCATCTCCTTTTCTTAAAGTAAATATATTTTTTCTATAAACAGAGGGAAGACCAAGATCGTAAATACAGGAAACAGAAGCTACCACAATTACATCCCTTTTGGTAAGAAGGGCTGTTGTAGCCGCATGCCGGAGCTTATCTATCTCTTCGTTTATTGTTGCCTCTTTTCTTATATAAGTATCCGTACTCTTGATGTAGGCTTCCGGCTGGTAATAATCGTAATAAGACACAAAATAGTGGACCGAGTTGTCGGGAAAGAAGTGCTTAAACTCGTTGCAAAGCTGAGCGGTAAGGGTTTTATTATGACTTACTACAAGGGTTGGTTTCTGCAATCTTTCTATTAAAGAAGCAATGGTGTAGGTTTTTCCCGAACCTGTAATGCCAAGAAGGGTTTGCTTATCAAACCCTTTCCTTGTTCCTTCTTCCAAGCCTTCTACGGCTTTTCTCTGGTCTCCTGCCAGCTCGAAGTCCGATTTTAGTTTAAACTTGTCCATATTCAAGACCAAAAATCCCCCTTTAGCTGCTTGCCTAGGGGGTGTTAGTAAACTTTTACTCTCTCCCGTAGTATACTCTCCTTTGCCTTAAAATTCAACTAATTTCTTTTTTGGGGAAGTCTGACATAAAACTGAGAGCCCTTTCCTTCTCCCTCGGAATAAGCCCATATTTTTCCTCCGTGCATTCCCACAAACTGGCGGGCGATATAAAGGCCGAGCCCGGAACCTTGTATCCAGTGTTTCTTTCCGGCATCTCCGCGCGAAAAAGTTGCAAAAAGCTTTTCTATCTCTTCTTTCTTCATTCCTTCCCCCGTATCTTCTATCTCTATGAGCACCGATTCATCTTCTTCTTTCAAGGCAACTTCTACACTCCCCTCTTTTGTATATTTAAGCGCATTATCAATCAGATTTAACAAAACATTTTCTATTTTACTTATATCAACTTCTATCTCTGGAAGTTTGTCTTCAGGCTCGTGAAAGACAAGCCCCACTCCTTTGTCCTCAGCCATTTTCATCATTTTCTCTACCGTTTCTTTTGTTATTTTCTTTATATCAGCCTTTTCTTTTGTAAGTTCCACTCTCCCCGCTTGTATGCGGGAAATATTAAGTACATCGTTTACAAGAGCAATAAGCCTTTCGTTCGTTTCATAGACATTATTTAACACTTTTTTCTTTTTCTCTTCGTCATTCTCGTAAGCTCCTTCATTTAGCATAGAGAGATGGCCTTTGATAATACTAAGGGGAGTTCTCAGTTGATGGGAAACAATGGACATAAACTCCGTTTTCGCCTTATCTATCCGCTGTAATTTTTTATAAGCGATTTTAAGCTCTCTTATCTGTTCATCCACTTTCTTCTCCAAGTTCTGCGAAAGGTCTTGTACCTCCGTATAAAGCTTTGCATTTTCCACTGAAACGGAAATTTGTTTACAAAGGCTATCAATAAGATCAACATCTTGGTCCGTATAAGGATCTTTTGATATTTTCTCTCCCAACACAATCATTCCTATTATTTCTCCCCGGGAAACAAGAAGATTGCAAAGAGCGGCTTCTATCCTTTCCATATTTTTTTTCAGTTTCTTGATCTTCCTTTTCTCCATTTCTTTCTCGGTAGAATCAATCATCAAAGAAAGTTCTTCATAAACAAGCGGTTTTTGTGTTTTTTGGAGATGCTCGGTCAAAAAGTTATCAGAAACAAGCGATATTCCGTTCTCCTCTTTAAATCCAAAATTTCTTTTAACATCAAATTTACCCGTTTTTTTGTCTCTCAATAAAATTACCGCCCTGTCAATTTTCATGGTACCCATAATCGTCTTTGTAGTAAGATCGGCAAGCTCGTCAATATCAAGTATTTTGGTAAGTCTTTCGCTTAGCTCTCCAAGAACCTTCTGGGAAGAATAAAAAGAGTGATAAAGATAACGGGAGGATAATTTTTCGTAGAGAGTAANCAAAGGNTTAAAAAGAGTACCGGCAAGAAGAGTTACAATGATTATCTGGTAGGTTTGCGGNANATTAAAATAAGAGAAGAGAGTAGCTGCGATATAGCCAAAAACCCCGAGCGATAAAAATGTAAAAAAATACGTCACCACTTTTCCCGTAGCAACGGTAATATCCATAAACCTGTATTGCGTAATGGCGTAGGCGGTAAACCCCGTTAAGCCAAACATGGAAAAAGCCGGCCCAACAGAACTTAGCTGGGAATATCCCAAGAGAGGAAATATTGCATTTGTTGTTATTCCTATAATTACACCTGTAAAAAAGCCGAAAAATATATATTGGAGTTGCGCCTTTTTTATACCTGAAAAAACTCTGTAAGATTTAGACAGATTCGTGAAGGCCAAAATAAAATAAGATAATATATAAACAATAAGCAAATAATAGAGCGCTCCGGGGGCAAAATTTGTCCCCCATTCTTCAAACCACACTCTTTCCACATTGTGTTCGGTCGGTATAAAAACCAAGAACAAAAGACTTGGGAGGAATAGTAAAATTATTTCTTGAAGTTTAATCTTTCTTTTTTCCTGGGGGAAAATATAAGAAAGATACAAAAAAAGAGGAGAAAAAATAGCAGGTCCGGCGATAGACATCCTTGTCCAAAAAAGAGCACTTTCAATGTCTTTTGAAAAATCGGCAAGCATCACCGAAAGCACCCAAAAAGCAGCTCCCAAGGCAAACATTGAAAAGACCTTGTTGGTTTTACTCTTTGGATTACTAAGAAAAACAAACCCTCCAAGAAAAAGGGTGATTAACGTAGCAAGAATTGGTAGAGTCAGGGATAGCAAATCCATTTTCTAAGAAGAAGGGTGAATATACTCTTCGCCCCTCAAAAAGAATTTTTCTTCGACCTTCTTTGGCTTAAATACTTCCCTTGTAAATTTCTTGGCTTTTTCCACATCATATTTTTTACAGCTGTAAATATCGATGGAAGCAAAGCCGGTTGGGGTTATGGTATGAATACTTATTCCGGATTCAACAATGGGAACCCACCCGCTTATACCCGCCTTATCCGGATATTTGATCGGATCGGTGTAAACTACAAAAGGAGGAGACTGTCTGTTCATCTTTAAATGATCGACCATTGTATCCAAATAATAGTAACATCTCTCGATGCTGTCTAATGCTTTTTTGTCGCAATCATAAATATCCAAAGCTAAATGATACCCAAAAATTTTTCGCTCTGTATTCTTCTTTTTTGACATATTGTAATTGTTATGTTATTATAAAGATGTAATCCACGCTGATTACCCCATTTTAGTCCTTTTTTACAAAAAAAGCAACACGAAAGGAGGGATGAAAAATGAAGGAGAAAATACTCTTACGACTTTTCTCGATCCTATTCCCCGTAAAGGAGGTACGGACGGAAAGAGAAAGGAAGGCCTTTACTAACGCTTGGTATTCGGTCTGGTTAGAAGAAGAATACACTGATTCGGATGAACCAATCGTAGAAAAGTACGCAAAATATGATGATTTTTCTACCGATTTACTGGTTAAGTTTATGGGAATTATCCCGGCGGGCACTATGCGCATAATTAAGGATAATGAAAAAGGCTTGCCGACCATAAACGACTTCGACATCAAAGAGGGGCCGTGGAAAGAAAGTAGGGTTTCAGAAGTTACCCTGCTAACCGTCAGTAAACGGTTTAGAAAAAGAACCTTTAAGGGCCTTACCTTTGCAGTCTTAATGAAAGTGCTTTACAAGCACATAAGAAAGAACAACTTACGAGGTATAGTAATAGCAGCCGATAAGAGGTTGTTTTACTCTTTAACAAAAAGAATAAAACTTCCTTTTTCCAAGATTGGTGAAGGAAAATTCTATGAAGGCTCCATCACTATTCCGGCATACATGGATATGCAAAACTTCGATGAAATTTTTGCACAAAACAATCCACTTATTTTCGACTTTGTTTTTCGGTAGAAAAAATTTAAAGAGCAGCTCGGCTGCTCTTTTTTTTCACTTCGTTGCTTCTCTGTACATCCTTCGGGTGTACAAGGGGGGGAGAAGGTTATTTGAGGTAGCGGATGAATATTACTTCGTCCACATATTTTCCTTTGTATTTAATTTGTTTCGGGATTATGGCAACTCTCTGAAAATTCATCTTTTCCTCGTAAAGCCTGAGAGCGGGCTCATTGTTGCTGAAAGTAGAAATTTTTATCAGCTTGGGAGAGGGTTTAAGCTCTTTTTTGGCTAGTGATATCGCTTCTTTTATAAGATGCTTGGCAATACCCATTCTCCTGTAATTTTGATCTATCATAAGGCCGCCTAGTGTAGCAACATGTTTACTCCTCTGGTCGCCAATCTTTATATACACTCTCCCGGCAATATTTTCTTTTTCCTTGGCAACTAAATATATTCCTTCTTTTTTTCTCTGTTTCCGGAGACTCCCTTCAAGCATTTCTTTTTGCTTTTTAACCGAAATTTTCTCGTCTATAGAAAGCTTTGCATCCTCTTCTACAAAAGAATTAAAAAACTTTTGAAACTTTTCCGCATCTTGGAGATCCTCTTTTTTTAGTTTACGTATAACAATCTCTCTACCACTTAGTATCTTCTTTTTCATAAAAGTTATGTAAGTTCCTTTTTAATAAGACGATAGTGTATATATTTATATATCTCTCCTATCCATAAAACAAGTGAAGTGATAAAGGCGATAAAAGCGACTTCTTTTACAGAAAGAGGCACAAAGTGAAAAGCTCCTTGTAGGAAGGGTATCCAGATTACAGCAAGCTGCAAAACTACACCCGCAAAGATCCCCATTATCATATACCGATTACTAAAGAAACCTATACTAAAGACCGACCTGCTTATAGACCTTAAATTAATAGCGTTGTAGAGCTGAGTAAAAGCAATGACTGTAAAAACAGCGGTCTGTGCCTTTGCTTCTCCTTCCGAAGAAAACATATGGAAAACAAAAAGAGCCAGCGTAACCATTAAGATCGTCATCAACACAAAATAAGGAATAATAGAGGATGTCAGAATATTCTCTCCCTTATCTCGCGGTGGTCTTTTCAAAATATCCTTATGTTTTGGCTCCAAGGCCAAGGGCACACCCACCACTCCGTCAGTAACCAAGTTAACCCACAATATCTGAGTAGGTAAAAGGGGAAGACCAAGTCCCATCAAAAGAAAAGTCAGTATTGTTCCTATTTCAGCAAAATTACTGGTTATAAGAGAAGAGCTCGATCTTCTTGTATTTTCAAAAACAATTCTCCCCTCTTCAATGGCGTTTACAATCGAGGCAAAGTTATCATCTGCCAAAACAATATCTCCGGCCTCTTTAGTAACATCGGTTCCCATAACTCCCATTGCTATTCCTATATCCGCCTGCTTAACAGCCGGTGCATCGTTTACGCCGTCACCGGTCATAGCTATTATAGCCCCGCTTTCTTGGAGCGCTTTAGCAATTTCAAGCTTCATGTGAGGAGTAAGACGGGCAAAAACATTAACGCTCCTTACGCTTTCCTTAAACTCATCTTCTGACATCTCGGAGAGTTCTTCTTGGTCAAGTGCTTCCTGATAATCCTCGCCTTTCTCTCTTAGTATTCCTACTTCCTTTGCAATAGCAGTAGCCGTTTCTTTATGATCTCCGGTACACATCATTACCCGTATGCCCGCCTCATGAGCTCTTTTTACCGCCCGTGAGACTTCTCGGCGAGGCGGATCAATTATGCCTACTACTCCGGCAAGTATCAAATCCTTTAACTCTTCCTCTTTCACTTTATTTTCCTTGCTCCCCGTTTTTTTATAAGCAAGAGCTATAGTTCTCATCGCCTTTCCGGACATTCTTTCCACCCTAAAAAGCATCTCTTCTCTTTTTTTCTCGGAAAGCTTTTCTACCTTATCTTCTTTTCTTATTTTACTCGCTCTTTTCATTACCTCTTCGGGAGCCCCCACCACATAAAGCTCTTTTTCTTCTTGCCTTTCTATGAGGGATGCTCTTACTTTTAGCTTAGAATTAAAAGCCATGTCATCGATTTTCTTTTCTTGCCTTTCTACAACCTCTCTTTTCAGACCCGCCTTTTCGGCAAGAACGACAAGTGCCCCTTCTGTAGGATCGCCTATAATCTCATAATTATCAGTACTATTTTCCTCGTGAGTAAGTTTTGCCTCGTTGCAGATTTCCGCAATGTGAAGCAGTTTATCAAGCCCCTTTTCTTCCATGGGAAGTATCTGTTCCCCTCTTCTATAGAAAACTCCTTCCGGTATGAATCCCTCCCCGGTAACCTCCACTGATGCCTCTCCGGGTAGGATAATTCGCCTAACAGCCATTGTATTTTGCGTAATAGTTCCTGTTTTATCGCTTACAATGTGATCGGCTACACCGAGTGTTTCGGTTGCCGGAAGGCGCCTTATAATCGCATTTCTTTTCGCCATTCGCGTAGCTCCCGCCGCCAAGACTATTACCAAAATGGCAGGAAGCCCTTCCGGAATACCCGATACGAGCGCGGCTATGGCGGCAAAAAGTGGTTTTTCAAAAACTTCTATTTCATAAAGCAAAGAAGGACCTGTGAAAAGCGCTGCCAAAAAAATAACAAAGGCCCCACTAAATGCGAATATCGCCATTTTTTTGGTTAGTACATTTACTTTTTCCTCAAAGTGGCCTGCATTCTTTTCCACTTTCTTCATATCCTTGGCTATTGAACCAAAAAATGTGTTGTCGCCTGTAGAAGTTACTATTCCCTTCGCCTTGCCCCCGGCTACAAAGGTTCCCATCCACGCCATATTTTTCCTATCTCCAAGCTGAACGCCTTCGCTTAACTTTTCCGTGTTTTTATAAACCGGTATTGATTCTCCGGTGAGCGGGGCTTCGTTCACCCTCAGTTCTTTTACTTCAAGAATTCTTATATCCGCAGGAACTTTATCTCCTTCTTCAAGTAAAACAACATCCCCCGGCACTATTCTTTCCGCAGAAATTTTCAAAAGCTCTCCTTCTCTGTAAATTCGAGCAGTAGGAACTATCATATTTCTTAAGGCGCTTATAGCTTTCTCCGCCTTATACTCCTGAATAAAACCAAAGACCGCATTAAGTAAAACAACTATACCTATTACATAGACATCAATCCATTTACCAAAAAATCCGGCAATGAAACCGGCAGCAATTAAGACATATACAAGACCGCTTCTGAACTGATTTAAAAATATCAATACCGGATGATTAGCATCATCCTGGGTTATCTTGTTTTCTCCATACTCGACGATCCTTTTCTTCGCCTCCCTTTTTTCGAGACCGTCCACATGAGAATCAAGTCCGGCAACAACCTCCTCAATAGTTAATGTATATGGTTTTTTCTGAGCACCACCCGTCATAAAAGTTTATTTAATAAGTTTTCCTTTTTTCTGTCTCCATTCTTTTATTTTCTCATGGTCTCCGGAAAGCAATACCTTGGGAACACTTCTTTTCTTTTCTCCTATAAAGATTGTTTCCGGACGTGTGTATTGCGGATATTCAAAAAACCCATCTTCTCTAATCTTTTCCTTCAAGAAATTTTCTTTTCCCACAACTCCAGGCACAAGACGCGAAACGGTTTCCAAAACCACCATCGCCGGAAGCTCTCCCCCCATAAGAACATAATTTCCTATAGAAAGAGTTTCGTCGGCAATAAATCGAGCCACTCTCTCGTCTACCCCTTCGTATCTCCCGCAAAGCATAATAATTTGCTCTAAATTGGCAAACTCGGTCGCTTTTTTTTGAGTAAATCTCTTCCCCCGCGGCGTGAAAAGTACAACCTTTGATTTTACGCACCCGGCTTCTTTTTTTATATCTTCCACCGCTCTGTAAAAAGGTTGTGCTTTCATCACCATTCCGCTTTCTCCCCCGAAAGGCTTATCATCCACCGTTTTGTGTTTATCTTCCGTCCAGTTCCGCAGGTCATGAATATTAATTTCAATGTCGCCTCTCTCCCCCGCTTTCCTAATCAAACTCTCTTTTAAGTAAGAGCCAAAAAGGTGTGGAAATATGGTTATAATATCAAATCGCATATTTTTACTTTAAACAAAAACGGCGCTATCAAATAATAGCACCGTTCCCTAAAACTGTAAAAACAAAGTGTATATTACAGCTTGATATCTTCAAGACCCTCTTTTTTGTTGTTTTCAGAATCAGAAGAGTTATCTTTCGGTTGGTAGGTACTTCCACTGGGCTCAACAATCTTCAAGTTAACTCTTGCTTTGTTTTTGAGTCCAATGATACGAACCAAATTCCTAATCGCTCTCGCTGTTGATCCTTCCTTACCGATAATTTGTCCCATATCTTCAGGATGAACCTTTAAAGCAAGAAGCACTCCCATTTCGTCCACCTTCCTTTCTACCTCCACGGAATCTGGGTGATCTACCAAATTCTTCACGATAAACTCTAAGAATTCGTTATCAGAAGCTTCTTTGGTCATAAGTATTTTTTAATCCTACTATATAATCGACCTTTGCAACCGCATACTGCGCTTGGTGCTAATTTCATTCTACCTTTTTTGTATAGTCCGTCAACCCCGTATATCAACATTCAGAGCAAGCCTCGTTCTAGGGCTCGGAAATCGCCTACATAAATATTCTGAATGTTGTATTACGGGGTCAACCCCGTACCAGAGTAGAGCACGGTACGGGATGCGCCCCGTATAGCATTTACAGGAGCTATGCCGCCTCTTTTTTTGCGCCCTTGTCCTCTTCCTCTTCTGCTTCCTTCTTTTCGCCTTCCTCTTCTTTTTTATCTTCCTTTTTGTTTTCGGTATCCTCTTCTTCGGTTTTCTTTTCTTCTTCTTTTTCCGCGCTTTTATCTTCGCTTTGTTTATCTGCCTCCTTAACTTCTTCCTCTTCTGCTTTTCCGCTATCTTCCACATCTCCTTCTACCGCTTCCTCTTTCTCTTTTTGTTCTTCTCCTTCACCCTCTTCTTCTTTTTTTGCCTCTTCTTTTTCTTCCGGCTTTTCCTTAGAACTCTCTTTTTCTTCTTCACTGCTCTCTTCGGCTTTTTCTTTTTCCTCCGCGGTTTCTTTAACTTCTTCATCTTTTGCTCTTTTTTCTTCTATTTTTGCTTTTCTCTTCCGGGAAATCGAAACCACGTTTACTTTTTCTCCCTCAATTATTTCCTTTTTAATGAGTAGGTTACGAACCACATCGGATGGCTGCGCACCCTTCCCCATCCATTCCGCTACTTTTTCCTTTTTAATCTCACACTCTTTTGTAAGAGGGTTGTAAAACCCGAGCTCATCGATAAATCTCCCGCTTGAAGGAGGGTTATTTTTATCGGTAACCACTATCTTATAAAAAGGTTGTTTTTTTCTTCCTGTTCGGAAAAATCTAATTCTTAACATTTTTTTTATTAATTAATTTATTTTCACTATTCCATCTTTTTTTTGCTAAAGCTTCTTTTGCCGCTTCTTCTTCGGCTTCTTTTTTTGAACACCCCTCTCCCTTTCCTATAAGTTCTTCTTTGAGAAAAACTCCCATCACAAAATATTTTTGGTGATCCGGTCCCGTTTCCTCCAGTATGCTGTAAACGGGAGTAATACCTACTTCTTCCTGAGTTCTTTCTTGAAGTTCCGATTTCGGATCTCTGTAAAGTCCCAATTCAATAATTCGAGGAAGCTTGGAAATTAGATTCTTTTCAACAAAGTCTTTTGCAACCTCATACCCTCTATCCAAATACATTGCTCCGATAAGCGCCTCAAAAGCATCGGCTAAAATATAAAGTCTGGCTTTCCCGTTCTCTTTGCTCTCTCCTCTGGAGAGTAGTATATAATCATGAAAATTGAGCTCGTCCGCCAGCTCACCTATCACTTTGGAATTAACAAGGGCCGCCCGCCAAGTAGTAAGCTCCCCTTCCGGTTTTTCGGGATAGTTAGAATAAAGATAACTTGTGACCACAAGCTCCAAGACAGCGTCTCCCAGAAATTCCAATCTCTCATTTTGCCCGAGTCCAAAGTCCGGATTTTCGTTTAGGTAAGAGCGGTGGCAAAAGGCCTGAATAAGCGTATTTTTGTCTTTAAACTCCACTCCTAACTTTTTTTCTAACTCTACAAATTTTTCTTCCATTTTTAATTGCTTTTTTCCTCTTCCTTTTCTATTTCCCTGTAAACGGTGCCTAAAACTCCGTTTACAAACCTACCCGAGCTACTGCCTCCGAATCCTTTGGCAAGTTCGATTGCCTCGTTAATGGCAACTTTAGGGGGAACTTCTTCTTTATTCGCGTAAATAAGTTCAAAAAGACCCAACCTCAGCACATTACGATCAACAATCGTAATTTTTTCAAGTGGCCACTCGGGAGCAGCTGCAGAAATGATTTTATCCAACTCGGATAAATTGGTAATAACTCCTCCTACAAGTTTATAAATAAACTCCTCATCATCGCTTTTTTCTGCGAACTCTTCAATGTTTCTTTTGACAAGTTCCTTGTGGTCCTTTTTTTCCTCCCGAAAAAAATCCCACTCATAAAGAGATTGAAGAGCAATCGATCGTGCCAAATGCCTTGAAGCCATAAAAAGTGATAAAATTCTAAGTTACAAATCCCTAATCCAAAACCCTTTACTTTTCTTTCTTGGAAAGCCCATCCATTGTAAGTGGTTTTTCGTCTTTATCTTCTTCTTTTTTACTCTTCTCCTTGGATTTTCCTTCTTTCTCTTTCTTTAAGACATCCACTACTTCTCTCCCTTTATAGTAACCACACTCCTTGCAAACCGCGTGAGATAATTTTTTCTCCTTGCATTGTGGGCAAGTTGTAAGAGAAGGACCCTCAAGATGAATGTGCATCCTCCTCTGGTTTCTCCTGGATTTTGTCTTTCTTTGTTTTGGTACCGCCATAAATCGCTTTTTTTACAAATTAACGCTTCGTATCATACCAAAAAAAAGAATTTTAAGCAAGCACCCAACTAGAATTTAGCCAAATTGGACACAAAAAACAACCAAGAAACAAACAAATCTCAAACTTCAATAACCAAATAATTGTTTGAAATTTGTCAAATTGGTTATTGAATATTGTTTGTCTCTTGTATCTTGTCTCTTGTCTCTTGTATCTTGTTTCTTGTTTGTTTCTTGTATCTTGTCTCTTGTATCTTGTTTCTTGTATCTTGTTTGTTTCTTGTCTCTTGTATCTTGTTTCTTGTTTGTTTCTTGTATCTTGTTTCTTGTATCTTGTCTCTTGTATCTTGTTTCTTGTATCTTGTTTGTTTCTTGTTTCTTGTATCTTGTATCTTGTTTCTTGTATCTTGTCTCTTGTATCTTGTTTGTTTCTTGTATCTTGTATCTTGTATCTTGTTTCTTGTATCTTGTATCTTGTTTCTTGTATCTTGTCTCTTGTATCTTGTTTCTTGTTTGTTTCTTGTATCTTGTATCTTGTATCTTGTTTCTTGTTTGTTTCTTGTATCTTGTCTCTTGTTTCTTGTTTGTTTCTTGTCTCTTCCCCTTCATGCTCTTTATTTTCGAGGACCATGCCTTTTAAAACCATATCCGGGAAACAGGTTGAACGACCTGCGGTGAATTGGAGATGGTCCGTGCTTTCTAATGGCATCCCTGTGTTTTTTTGTTCCGTATCCTTTGTGTCTGTTAAAACCGAATTCGGGATATCTTTTATGGTAATTTTCCATTACTCTATCTCTTTTCACCTTGGCAACAATCGAAGCCAAAGAGCACTCCCTAATTTTTTCATCTCCTTTGACAACGGATTTTTGCTTTAAATTGGTTTTTATCTCAAAATTTCCGTCTATAATGACCAGAGTATCTCTGCACTCTATTTTCTCCAATGCTCTCTTCATGGCAAGCTTGGTAGCTTCCAGAATGTTTATTCTGTCTATTATTTTTTCGGAAACCACCCCGACACCCCACACTATATCGGTATGATTAACAACTTTTTGGAAAATTTTCTCACGTTGCAAGGCGGAAAGTTCTTTCGAATTCCGCACTTGTCCCCAATTTTCAATTTCGGTATTCCAATTTTTGACCATTACGGCCGCGGCAACTACGGGTCCTGCGAGAGGACCCCTTCCCGCTTCATCAATTCCTACAATTTTTCGCTTCTTTCTTTTTTTTGTCATATCATATAAAATGGGTCTGAAAATGGTATTTTTATGACTGAAGAAAATAATAAAGAATCAGCAGAACACAATATAAACTTTACTCATTTACACGTACACACCGAGTATAGCATCTTGGACGGGCTTTCTAAAGTTGACGATCTGCTGGATTACGTAAAAGAAAACGGGATGGATAGTGTTGCCATTACCGACCACGGTGCGCTTTACGGAGCTATCGATTTTTACAAAAAAGCGAAAGACAAGGGAATAAAGCCGATAATAGGCGCTGAAGTTTATATGGCGCTGGGAAAATTGGACAGCAAAAAACCGAATATCGACAATAAATCATATCATCTCGTATTACTTGCAAAAAACGAAGAAGGGTACCGTAATCTGGTAAAGCTTCTGACCACGGCTCACCTGGAGGGTTTTTATTACAAACCACGTATCGACGAAGATTTACTTGCAAAGCACGCAAGCGGTCTTGTTGCTCTTTCCTCTTGCATCCAGGGAAAAATTCCCCGACTCATACTCGCAAACAAAAGAGAGGAAGCAAAAAAATTGGCGCTCTACTATAGGGATCTTTTCGAAAAGGACAGTTTTTACCTCGAAATACAACATCACCCCAATATAGAAGAACAAAAAACGGTCAATGATGCTCTTGTGGAGATATCGAAAGAAACGAGCATTCCTTTGGTTGCTACTTGCGACTCCCACTATCTTCGTCCCGAAGACGCGAAAACACAAGATATTCTCATGTCCATCGGAACGGGTTCGGATATAGACAACCCGGAACGCCTCACGATGGAAGGAGACGATTTTTCTTTACGCACCCCCGAAGAAATGAAAGAGTTTTTTAAGCATACTCCGGAGGCCTTACATAACACGCAAAAAATAAAGGATATTTGTAATTTAGAACTTCAACTCGGAAAGACAGTACTCCCCCACTATCCTCTCCCGGAGGGAATTACCGCCGATGAAAAACTTAGAGAACTCTGTGAAAAAGGAATTGAAAAAAGATATCCCGAAGAAGAGAAAGAGAAGGTGTTAAAGAGGCTTGATGCCGAAATGGAAGTGATAACGGGCGCCAATCTTTCTTCTTACTTTTTAATAGTTCAGGATTTTGTCAATTGGGCCAAAGCAGAAAGAATCGTAGTAGGGCCCGGAAGAGGGAGCGCAGGAGGCTCAATCATCGCATATCTTTTGGGAATAACAAGCATTGACCCTCTTCGTTATGATTTGCTCTTTGAAAGATTCCTAAACCCGGGAAGGGCAAAAGTATCGCTTCCCGATATCGATCTTGATTTTGCCGACAGAAGAAGAGACGAAGTAATTCACTATATTGCAGACAAATACGGCAAAGACAATGTAGCCCAAATAATAACTTTCGGAACCATGGCGGCAAGGGCAGCGATACGCGACGTAGGGAGAACTTTGAGTTACTCTTATTCTTACTGTGATAAGATCGCTAAATTAATTCCTTTTGGCTCCACTCTTAAAGAAACAAAGGAAAATACCTCTGAGTTCAGACAACTCTACGATACCGATGAAAACGCACAAGTTCTTATTGATCATGCGGAAAAACTGGAAGGAGTGGTAAGACACGCTTCAACACACGCTTGCGGAGTAGTTATTTCAGACAAACCTCTGCACACCTCGGTTCCTTTACAAAATCCGACACAGAACGAAGACACAGTCGTTACTCAATACGCAATGGAAGACGTGGAGGATATGGGACTCTTAAAGATAGATCTACTGGGATTAAAAAACTTAACCATTATCGAAGACACGCTAAAGAGAATACACGCCGTACGCGGAGAGAGTCTCGATATAGAGAATATTCCACTGGATGATGAGAAAGCATTCCATCTTTTGCAAGAAGGAAAGACCGTAGGTGTTTTTCAATTGGAATGCCTTTCTGGGAATACGATTATATCAAACACGACAATAGAAAAACTTTATAAAAAAAGAGATAAAAAAAGACTTTGCTCCCTTTATCTGGACAGCGGAAAAATACACTTGAATGAAGTTATTGACGTTGTTAAAACCGGAAAAAAGAAAACCTACACACTTATTGCAGAAAACGATTGGTATATAAGAGCTACTGAAAATCACCGTTTTTTAACAAAAGATGGATGGAAAAAATTAAAAGAAATAAAAGTTAACGACAAAGTATTGATTAGAGAGAAAGCAAAGCACCTAGTATATCGATCATGCAAGTCTTGCAATAAGCAAATCTATGATAATCCAAAAAAAGAAACTACTTTTTGCTACCGTTGCTCTGCAAAAACGTACAAAAACCCAAGCAAGCCGATTTCAAGAAAAAAAATTAGAGAATCACGAGAAAAGTTTTATGCACAAGGAGGTAAGCCGTGGAACCATGGTCTAAATAAAACAAATAGTCAGATATGGAGAGAAACTTCAGAAAAAATAGCCAAAGCTCTTTCTGGAAGAAGCTTAGAAGATCGCTGTGGTAAAGAATGGACTGACGCCTTTAAAAAGTGTATGTCTAAAAAATTCAGCGGTTCAGGAAACCCTATGTTTGGAAAACCTTCTCCTCACAGTAAAAAAGGCTTCAGGAAAGATTTAGGTCATTTTGTTCGATCTTCTTGGGAGGCAGACTTCGCACGAATACTAAAACTCTATAAACTAAAATACCAGTACGAACCAAAAACTTTCTTTTTAAAAAGAAAAAATGGAGAAATTATTCACTATACTCCAGATTTTTTTGTTCCTTTAAAAAATACATTTTATGAAGTTAAGGGATTCTTGCGAGACCTCGATGAAGAAAAGATAAACTTATTCAAAGAGCAGTACCCACAATACAAGTTTGTTTTAATTAACACTACTCGCTTCGCTGAGCTTTCTTTAGATCATAAAAACCTAATTAAGTGGGAATGTCCTCAAACACCAAAAGAAGGTTTTCGTTTTGTAAGGATAAAAAAGATTCAATATTTTGGAGAAGAAACAACTTACGATATTAAAATGAAATCTCCCGGAAATAATTTCCAAGCAAGTGGATTTATAGTCCATAATAGTGGAGGTATGCAGAGATATTTAAAACAACTAAAACCAACCGATATTGAGGAGGTTATTGCCATGGTTTCTCTGTATCGACCCGGGCCGATAAAATTCATCCCCGACTATATAGAAAAAAAGCACGGTAAAAAAGAGATTACTTACATGCATCCTTTACTCGAACCGATACTAAAGCCCACTTACGGAGTTTGCGTTTATCAAGAACAAGTGATGAAAATAGCTCAAAATCTCGCCGGGTACACTTTGGAAGATGCAGACGTACTAAGGAAAGCCATAGGAAAGAAAATTGAAAAACTTCTTAAGGGTCAGAAAGAAAAGTTTATTTCCGGCATTAAAGCAAAGGGTATAGATAAAGAAATAGGAGAAAAACTTTGGAGTTGGATAGAACCTTTTGCCCAATACTCCTTTAACAAGAGCCACGCTGCAGCCTATGCGCAAGTTGCCTACCAAACGGCTTTCCTTAAGACGCATTATCCCAAGGAATTTATGTCATCCCTCCTTACCGCGGATCAGAACGATACCGAGCGAATAGGCTTTCTGATAGATGACTGCAACCGGATGAATATCAAAGTCCTGCCTCCCGATATAAACGAAAGTTTTATGGGATTCGGTGTCGTTCCGAACAAAAACGAAATTAGATTCGGACTCTCAGCTATCAAAAATGTCGGTCTGAAAATAGTGGAGGAAATAGTAAAAGAAAGAAAAGAAAACGGCTCTTTCAAATCTCTCGATGATTTCCTAACCAGAGTCGATTCTCAAAACCTAAACAAGAAGTCAATGGAAAGCCTTATCCTTTCCGGAGCATTCGATAAGTTTAGGGAAAGAGGAGAACTTATCCATAATCTGGAAAGAATCCTCGAGTATAGTAAGGAAAAAAGAAAACACAAAAATAACGGACAGACCGGACTTTTTGATACCCTAAAAAAGGAAAGCGATTTAAAATTGGAAAAAGCTCCCAAAATAAATAAAAAAGAAAAATTGGAATGGGAAAAGCAACTCCTCGGTCTCTTTATTACGGGACACCCCTTACAAGAACTGACAGAAAAAATAAAAAACGGCAGCATCCCTATCCGGGAAGCGAAAAAGCAAATGTCCGAGAGCAGAGTCCGTATTGGCGTAATAGTCTCCTCTGTAAAAAAAATAATTACCAAGTCGGGAGAACCAATGTACTTTGTAAAAGTTGAGGATCTTGCCGACAATACGGAGGTGATAGTTTTTCCGAGAGCTTTGAAAAAGAACGGATCTCTTTTTAAAGAAGGAAAACCTCTTTTTATCTCCGGCAAAATAAGCCATCGCGACGAAATTCCGAAAATAATTTGTGAAAGTGCCGAAGAGATAAAATAAAAAATTTAATAAAACAAGTTTTTTGTGGTATAATGAGAAAATACAATTAATCTGATAAAAGTTATGGACAACGAAGATTTGACAAAAATCAGGCACTCTTTAGCTCACATTCTGGCACACGCCGTTCGAGATTTTTATCCTAATGCTAATTTGGGCATGGGTCCCGCTATCGAAGGCGGTTTTTACTATGATTTCGGGAATGTAAGTATAAAAGAGGAAGATCTTGCTAAAATTGAAAAAAGAATGAGAGAACTTGTAAAAGAAAGACTCTCTTTTAAAAAGGAAACGAAAACAAAAAAGGAAGTACAGGAAATATTTAGAAATGAGCCCTACAAACTGGAAATGATAGAAGACATGAAAGACAAAGAAAACTTTTCCGTTTACAGAACGGGAGATTTTGTTGATCTTTGTGAGGGGCCTCACATTGAAGATACCAGTGAAATAAATCCCGACACCTTTATCCTTGATAGATCTGCGGGAGCTTACTTTAAAGGCTCCGAAAAGAACGAGATGCTTCAAAGGATATACGGTTTAGCGTTTAACACCAAAAAAGAACTGGACGACTACATTGAAAAAAGAGAAGAAGCCCGGGAGAGAGACCACCGAAAGATAGGAAAAGAGCTGGAGCTTTTTATGTTCGATGAAGAAGTCGGACAAGGGCTTCCTCTTTATTTGCCCAAAGGAGGAATACTAAGACATCTTCTTATGGATTTTGCCATGAATGTTTATCTCCAAAACGGGTACGAGATAATCTCTACTCCCCATATCGCGAGAGAGGAACTATGGGAACGCTCGGGACACTTAAAATTCTACAAAGACGATATGTACGGCCCTCTTTCCGTTGATGGAAAGAACTACCGCCTAAAACCAATGAATTGTCCTTTTCACGTAAAGATGTACAAGTCTCGGAAAAGAAGCTATAAAGAATTGCCCATAAGATGGACGGAAATGGGAACAGTCTATCGCTACGAAAAATCGGGAGAAATTCACGGGCTAACAAGACCGAGAGGATTTACACAAGATGACGCACATATTTTTTGCACTAAAGAACAGCTGGAAGATGAGATTACCACAGCGTTAGAAATAACACGCTATATTTACCGTACTCTTGAAATGGAAAATCTCCTCTTTAAGCTCTCTATTCGTGACCCAAACAGCCCCGATGAATATTTTGGAGAAAATGAGGCTTGGAAGGAAGCGGAGAACTCTTTAAAAGAGGCTCTTGAATCATTCGGTGCCACCGACTATGTTCTCGACGAAGGGGGAGCTTCCTTTTATGCTCCCAAAATCGACATCGATGCAGTCGATGCTATGGGAAGGAGTTGGCAGCTTTCAACTATCCAGGTAGATTTTAATCTTACTTCTCGTTTCGAGATGACCTACATAGACGAAAAGGGCGAACAGAAGACTCCTTTTATGATTCACCGCGCACTCCTTGGATCAATTGAACGTTTCCTGGGTGTTTATATCGAACATACAAAAGGAGACTTCCCTTTTTGGCTTGCGCCCGTCCAGGTGTGGGTAATTCCCGTCTCTCAGAAAGCAACCGACTACGGAGAAGAAATTCTTCAAAAGTTACGAAAAGAAGGAATGAGAGGAGAATTAAAAGAAAGCGGAGAAACTCTCGCAAAAACAATACGAAACGGAGAGATAAAAAAGATACCTTATCTTCTCGTGGTAGGAGAAAAAGAAAAAGCTAACGAATCCGTAAGTATACGTTACGGGGGGAAAGATGAAGGAGTTTCGAAGTTAAACGTTCTTATTGAAAGGTTAAAAAAGAATAACCGTCCCTCATGAGCAATGCCCGAAATTACTCTTTCAACCGAAAAATTGATAAAAAATTATCTCCGTACCCGGAAAAAATCCGGCAGTAGCGAATCTACCCCTGAAAACTACAAAGAGTTTCTCACCTCTTACGCCTATTCCTCAACAAGAAATATCATCTCCATAGGGGAAAACATAAAGGAAGAAGAAAAGGAAAGACTCCTGCTTTCCGCAATCCAAAAAGCTTTTTTCGGATTAAATCCTTCTTCAAATACTTACAAGGAAGCACCGCTTAAAGAACGTCTTTTTAAGAAACTCTTTGGCTTTTTCAAGTCACGAAAGACACCTTACTTTCTTATAGCGGATATAATAAGTAAAAACCCCGAAAAGGCAAAATCACTGCTGGAAGATCCGGAAAAAGCGGAAAAAGAGATTTCCAAAAGCTACAAAGAGGCGGTGACAAAGATACAAAAACACCTTCTTCAAGACATTACTCACAAAACTCTTATTCTTTTTGTAGTACTATTATTTCTATTTGCAGTACTCGCTGAGCTTTTCTCTCCCATAGCCTTAATAAACCTTGTCACTCCCCTGTCGCTTATGTTGCTTCTTTCCCTGTTTGTCAAAACTCCTCCCGAAAAAAATAGGAAGAAGATGACTCTGCAAATTTTTAAAATTATATACAAGAAAGAAAAACCGAATACCGATCGTATAAACTTTTTCGTCGGCAAGCAGCCCTTCCTTTACCTTGCGGTTTCTCTTTTCTACATAATTTGTTTTTTCCTTCTTGCAAGCGCTATTACATGGGCCCTAGTTTTTCTGGGAAATCCCCCGCTACATTCCCTACTTCTTATACTTTCACTTTCTTTTGTTTCTTTCACCGGTATAAGAATAAGAGAGAAAATGAGAGAGTTTTATACAGTAAAGCGGGAAGAAAGTTTTTTTGATGTAATAATAGAGATATTTTCCCTTCCTTTGGTTTGGATGGAAAAGTGTAAACCTTTACTATCTTCTCCCAAAGTACGGCCCTCTTTTAGTAAGCGACGCCCTTCAAAAAAACATTCCTTTTCCGAAACATTGCAAGGATGGAGAAATTCCCTAAAAAGGAAAAAAGATAACTACTACAAAAACTAAACCTGATAAGATTATCTCGTATGAAAAAGTACTGTATTATTACTTATGGTTGCCAGATGAATAAAAACGACAGCGAAAGAATCGCCTCTTTTTTTGAAGAAAACGGATTGGAGGAGGGAGAAGAAAGCACAGCGGATGTCGTTATTATTAATGCTTGCAGTGTTCGGCAGTCCTCTATAAACAGGCTACAGGAAAAAATAAAACGCATCCAAGAAAGAGAAAAAAAGCCCGTAACTGTTCTTACGGGATGTGTGCTTGAAAAAGATAAGAAGAAATTCAGGCCTCTTTTCGATTACCTATTGAAAACGGAAGATCTACCGCGCTGGAATCTGCCCTTTCTCTCGGGGCAAGATAAGGATTACTTCCAAATACCGCCCAAAAGAGGTAGTATCAACGCATATATCTCCATTATGACCGGTTGTAATAATTTTTGTGCCTACTGCGTTGTCCCTTATACAAAAGGGAGAGAAACTTCTCGCCCCGCAAAGGAAATTATCAAGGAGGCACACGCGGCAATTAAAGAAGGGTGCAAAGAAATCTGGCTTTTGGGGCAAAATGTAAATTCTTATAAAGGGGAAATCGGTTTCCCTGAGCTCCTAAGGAAAATAAATAATATAGAAGGAGATTTTTGGATAAGATTTACCAGCTCCCATCCCAAGGATTTTTCTGACGGAATTATCTCCGCGATGAAGAATTGCAAAAAAGTGACCCCCTATTTAAACCTTCCTCTTCAGTCTGGAGATGACGAAATATTAAAGAAAATGAACCGTTCTTACACCTCTTCTCATTACAAAGAACTGATTGAGAAAATACGAAAGAGCATCCCGCAAATAGCATTATCAACGGATATTATTGTCGGTTTTCCCGGAGAAACGGAAAAGAGTTTTAATAACACGGTTAACCTTTTTAGAAAGATAAGCTTTGATATGACCCATATCGCCAAATATTCCCCCCGCATGCATACAGCCGCCTATAATATGAAAGAAACCGTATCGGAAAAAGAAAAAAAACGGCGCGAAAAAATACTTACGGAAATATTAAAAGAAGACAATCTCGAAAAAAACAAGCAAATTGTAGGAAAAACTGTGCGGGTTTTAGTTAAAGGGAAAAACAAAAAAGGTTTTTTGAACGGGAAGACGGAAGGCTATAAAGACGTTATTTTTAAAGGAACAAACAAGATTATCGGCAATTTTGCAAATATAAAAATAATTGACTACTCTTCATGGGGGCTAAAAGGAAAAATGACCCGAAAATAATTACAGTTTTAGGCCCTACTTCTTCGGGGAAAAGCGACTTAGCTGTTTCTCTCGCAAAAAATTTTGACGGAGAAATAGTTTCCGCAGATTCAAGGCAAGTATATAAGGGAATGGACATCGGTACCGGCAAAGTTACCAAAGAAGAAATGGAGGGAGTCCCCCACTATCTATTAAGTGTAGCAAGTCCGAGAAGGAAATTTACGGTTTCCCAATACCAAAAAAAAGCAGCGGGTGCGATTAATAAGATATTAAAGAAGGAAAAACTTCCCATCGTCTGCGGCGGTACTGCCTTTTATATAAGCGCCCTTGTAGATGGAATGATACTTCCGGAAATTACTCCGGACTGGAACTTTCGTAAAGAATTAAATAAAGAAAACTGCGAAGAGCTTTTAGGAAGATTGGAGAAAATCGACCCACAAAGGGCAGGAAACATTGATCCAAAAAACAAAAGAAGACTCGTAAGAGCCGTAGAAATTGTAGAAAAAACAAACGAGCCCGTCCCATCTCTTAAAAAAAATTCTTTCTACTCCCCTCTTTTCTTGGGAATAAAAATAGATAGAGATACCTTGAACAAGAAAATTGATAAGCGGCTGCAGGAAAGATTAAAGGAAGGAATGGTGGAGGAAGTAAAGAATTTGAGGAAATCAGGAATTTCATGGCAAAGACTTGAGTCCTTCGGGCTTGAATACAAATGGATTGCTCTTTATCTTCAAGAGAAAGTAAGTTACGACGAAGCAATAAAAAGGCTATCCTTAGAAACAAAAAATTTCAGCAAGCGCCAAATGAATTGGTGGAAAGGAGATACAAGAATAAATTGGATAAGAGACTACAAGGAAGCCGAAAAGTTAGTAAAAAACTTTTTAAAAGCTCCCCTAAATTAAAAAACCAAGGATTCAGTTTCCACACCTTTTTGCCTCCGAAATCACCATCAAAAAATGTCAAAGGTGACACTTGACATTTTTGTTTGGGAGTTAGGTTTCCGGCACAAAAGNGGAATTCGGCGATCTCGGGATAATATAAAAAGGCGCGNATAGTTTTAGNTGAGTTTCTTTTTGAGTGTTTCGTTTACTTTNCCCGGCTCTGCTTTTCCTTTTGTTTTTGCCATCACTTGACCGACGAGAAATTGTAACGCTGTTTCTTTTCCTTCTTTATAATCTTTTACTGCCGTTTCGTTCTCCTTTAAAACTTCTTCCACAATTTTCTCTATTTCTTTTCTATCATCCATTTGGGAAAGATTATGTTCTTTTACGATATGAGACGGTTCCTCCCCTTTTTTACTCATTTCTTTAAGAAGCCCTTTTGCTATTTTGCTGGATATTTTTTTCTCGTGAATAAGCATCACAAATTCGGCAAAATTTTCCGGCGTAATACGACATTCGTTTATGCTCTCCCCGCCAAGTATTCCGAGGAGATCGGACAAAAGATAACTTTTTGCATGATGAACAGCTCCCTTAATGTCTTTTCCGTTTCCGAGACCGGAGATTTCACTAACCACTTTTTCAAAATAGTTTGAAAGATCTTTATCTCCAATAAAAACCTCCATTTCTTTTTTGTCGGTAATTCCGTATTCTTGGATAAATCTTTCTCTCTTCTTTTGAGGTAGTTCGGCCCTAAGATGAAGTTTGTCTTTATTGAAAGGAGGTTCGTTTAATATAAGTGGGGGAAGATCGGGTTCGGGAAAATATCTATAGTCGTGAACATCTTCTTTGTCTCTTTGTGAAAATGTTGCCTGCTTCCCTTCATCCCACCCTCTCGTCTCCTGTATAATCCTTTCCCCTTTTTCCAATATGGATTTTTGTCTTTTTGTTTCGTATTCCACCGCTTTTTGCACGGTGCGGAAAGAATTTAGGTTTTTAATCTCCACTCTCGTACCTTTTCTCCCTTCCATATGTGAAAGAGATATGTTCACTTCCACTCTCATTTGCCCCTTTTCCATATTTCCTTCAGATATTTCAAGGTGGCGTAGAATAAGCCTTAGCTCTTCCGCAAAGCCCCTCGCCTCTTCTCCCGAGCGTATATCCGCCTCCGTGACAAGTTCCATAAGTGGCACCCCCGAGCGATTGAAGTCAACAAGTGAATAACCTTTTTTTTCATCATGAATAAGTCTTCCCGTATCTTCTTCCAAGTGAATGCGGTTAATACGTATTCTTTTTTCTCCCACCTTCAAATGACCGTTATAACAAAGCGGTCTCCTGTCTTGAGATATCTGATAGCCTTTCGGGAGATCGGGATAAAAATAATTCTTCCTGTCAAAACGAGAAATATCTCTCAGTTCACAATTTAACGCTCTTCCCGTTTCGAGAACTTTTATTACCGCATCTTTATTTATCACGGGAAGTGTACCGGGATGTCCAAGGCAAAGAGGGCAAATGTGCGAATTCGGTTCCACCACCTCCGGCTCATTCACACAACTGCAAAACATTTTCGATGCCGTCTTGAGCTGTGTATGAATCTCCAATCCGATAACGGGGTACATATGTTTTTAACTTACATTTTCTTCTTTTGCGATTTCTACTCCGGAACTTGTTCCTATAATATCGGCTCCGGCTTCAATCATGTATCTTGCTTGTCTGTAGTTTTTTATATTACCGGAAGCTTTAACAAGAAGTCCCGGGGCATGTTCTTTCATGAGGCGAAGATGGTGTGCTTTCTCCTCCACTTCTCTTTCTTCAAGCGGGTCTTTGGAAGTTGCTGTTTTTACACAAATTGCTCCCGCTTCTTTTGTAAGTTCCGAAGCCTTTTTTACTTCCTCGTCAGTAAGATAACCCGAACCTATGATTACTTTTGTATTTTGTATCTTGCAAATTTCCTTCAAATCTTCCAATACTTTATCGTGTCTCTCGTATTTTATATCTACGATATTTATAACTATATCAAGCTCGTCCGCTCCTTCTTCTTGCGCTTTTCTGCAAGCAACCATCCTTTCTTCGTGAGAGCTAAGTCCCATGGGAGGATCAATAAGCACCACTGTTTTTACTTCGCTTCCCTCTAATCTCTCAGATACTGTTCTTACCCACTCGGGGTTCACACAAACTCCGTGAAATCCGTATTCCTTGGCTTCATCACAAGTTTTATCTATCGCTTCCTTAGTAGCGTCTTTTTTGATATTGGTATGATCTATTGTTCTAATAACACTCATGTTTTTTATTTTTAATTATTAATACGGGCTAATGATAGCATAAATAGAGAGCGATTAAAAAAACTATACTTTTTTTTCTCTCTCCAATATTTGAAACTTAAGAAACTCGTTCTTTCCTTTTGTCTCTTTTATCACCTTCCAATTTTCTTTTTTAAAAACAGGAAAATAAACATCGCCCTCGTATTCTCCGTTGACTACCGTGAGATAAATTCTGTCTGCTATTTTTAAAAATTGTTCATAAACGGATGCTCCGCCGGCTATCATCACTTCTCCCGTTGCAAGAGAGAGCGCTTCTTCTATTGATTTTGCGACCGTTACTTTATTATCGGCAAATAATTTCTCCTCGGAAAGAACAATTATTTTTCTTCCTTTCAGGGGGTTTTTCAAAGATAAAAATGTTCTTTTCCCCAAAACAACAAACTTCCCCATGGTCTTCTTCTTAAAATATTGCAAGTCCTCGGAAAAATTCCATGGCAAACCCTCCCCCTTTCCTATAAGTCCGTTTTTGTCTGTTGCTACAATTATGGAAATCATACCGCCATTTTCGCCCTTATTGGCGGATGGTGTTTGTAATTTTCAAGCTCGATATCTTCCGGTTTAAAATTATCTATGTCTTTTATATCTTTGTTTAGTTTTAGTTTTGGAAGAGCAAGAGGCTCTCTATCCAACTGTTCTTCCACTTGCGAAAAATGGTTTTTATATACATGCGCGTCCCCGAGAACATGTACAAATTCTCCCGGTTCTAAATCCGTAACCTGAGCTACCATATGCAGAAGCAGTGAATACGAAGCTATATTAAAGGGAACACCCAAAAACATATCGCAACTCCTTTGATACATCTGCAAAGACAATTTTCCTTTAGCAACAAAAAATTGAAAAAATATATGACAAGGCGGAAGAGCCATTTTATCTATTTCTCCCGGGTTCCAAGCAGCAACTATATGCCTCCTCCCGTACGGATTTTTTCTGATTCCTTCAATCACTTCTCTGAGCTGGTCAATAGATTTTCCTTCCGGTTTTCTCCAATCACGCCACTGTACCCCGTAAATCCTTCCCGCGTCTCCTTCAAACTCGGCTTTATTTTTCCAGTAATCAGCATTTACATTTCCATCCCAGATATGACAGTTCATTTTATGAAGTTCTTTAATATCCCTGCTTCCTTTAATAAACCATAAAAGTTCCGCCTTTACCACGTCAAAAAAGAGTTTTTTCGTCGTTAGCGCAGGGAATCCCTCTTGCATATCATATCTTGTCTGAACTCCAAAACAAGCTCTCGTTCCTACCCCCGTTCGATCCATTCTATCATCTCCGTTTTTGTAAACATGATCTAAAATATCGAGGTATTTCTTCATTTTAATAAATTTTTAGAACTTTGTTTTTAATTTCTTTTGCAATTTTCTCTACTTCTCTTTCTCCTTCTATTATCTCAAAAGAATCATACTCCTTAGCAATCCTTTTATAGCTTTCTCCAATCGCCTTCAATTTTTTTTCTTTCTCGAAAAGCTCAAAACTGAATCTGTTTTCGCTAATTCTTTTTATGCAAGTTTTTGGCGACACCTGCAAATAAAAGGTAATATCCGGCAGCATAAATCTTTTGTTAATGTCTTTGAGCCATCCCCAATCATCTATTTCCAAAGAACCGAAAGCCATAGACGAAAAAAAGTACCTGTCGCTAATCACAGTTATCCCTTTCTCCAAATAGGGCTTAACGTCCTTTTCCAAATGATGTGCTCTATCGGCCGCAAAAAGAAGTTGTAAACATTCGGGGGTGCTTTTCCAATCCTCCTGCAGTTGTCCTCTAATCAAACCCCCTATCAAATTGTTGGTCGGCTCTTTTGTAACGTGTGTTTTTATTTTATTCTTCCTTAGTCCACCGGCCAACTTTTCTACCTGTGTGGATTGTCCGGAACCATCAAGTCCCTCAACAACGATAAATTTACCCTTTTTCATATTTTTTCCATTACCTTTATAAGCTCTTTTCCCAAGTCTTCAGGTGTTCCGTTGTTTTCTACTTTAAAATCCGCTCTCCGGCCTATTTTCTTTATTTGCTCTTCCGACCTCCCTCTATCCATCTCCATGAATTTTTCATAAGAAACAATATCATCCTTTTTTTCATTCCTTTGCTTGACTCTCTCCCACCTCTTTTTTGCATCTAAAGTGATATAAACCACTTTCCCTCCCAACTCTTGCACAAGCTTATAATCTTCCTCTACTCGCATTCCATTCATGATAATTATTTCTTTATTGCTTTTTTCTATTTTCTTTGCAAGTGCTCTCGCTAAAATATCTTCACCAAATCTATCTCTTAAAGCACCGGCAAGCCACTGCTGGTCTTCTTTCTTTATCTCATTCAAAAAAAGACCCAAAGCATCTGTTAGGGTCTCCGAAAAACGAAAGGATTGAGCTTCTTTAAATTGATTCTCTATCATTCTACAGGCGGTATCCTTTCCTGTGCCGGTCTCTCCGACAAAGCCAATAATTTTCTTATTCTTCTTTCCCATTTTTTTTATTTACATCTTCTCCGTATTTATCTTTATCATCGATCATATCCCCTTCCTGCCATTCTCTAACCCAATCTTCCACCGAAAAAGTCTTGGAAGAATCGTCTTTCATAGAGCAAATCACTCTACTCAAGCCAGCGTTAATAATCATTTTCTTGCACAAAAAACACGCAAAACTGTCTCTCTCATGATGAAAGTTGTACATATCTCCTCCATATAAAGAAACTCCCGCTCTGGCAGCATTTATAATGGCATTCATTTCGGCATGTACGCTACGGCAAAGTTCATATCTTTGTCCACTGGGAATATTCAACTTTTCCCTCAGACATTCTCCTCTTTCAACACAATCCTTTGTCTTCCGTGGAGCTCCGATATACCCGGCAGCAACAATTTGGTCGTCTCGAACAATAATCGCTCCCCCTTTATTGCGGAAACAAGTTGACCTTTCGGCAATCTGTTTGGCAATATTTAAGTAGTACCGATCCTTTGATGGTCTCTCTTTTTGCATATGAATTTATTCAACGGTAATTCCCATATTTCTAGCCGTTCCCTCTATAATTTTCATAGCAACATCAATGTCGTCAGTATTAAGATCCTGCATTTTTTGCTGAGCAACTTCTTTTAATTGGTTTTTAGTAATCTTAGCCACCTTTTTCTTTTTAGGGCTTCCCGACCCTTTTTCTATTCCCGCCTTTTTAAGTAGCAGTTCCGCGGCAGGAGACTCTTTGAGAACAAAGTCATATGTGCCCCCCTCGAAAACGGTTATTTCTACCGGGATAGTGGATCCGGCCTTATCTTGTGTCTTATTATTGAAGTCCGTACAAAATTGACCCATGTTTATACCGTGTTGCGCCAATGCAGGGCCCACAGGAGGCGCAGGAGTCGCTTTCGCTCCTTCAATCTGCAATTTTACTACTGCTTTTACTTTTTTAGCCATAAGCTTGATAATAACCAAGAAACAAGAAAGCAAGAAACAAACAAATCTCAAACTTCAATTGCTCAATGACCAAATAATTATTTGAAATTTATTAAATTGGTTATTGAATATTGTTTGTATCTTGTGTCTTGTGTCTTAGTTTCTATTTTCTAATTTTTATTTTTCCTATATCTTTTTTATTTGCAAAGAATCAAGTTCTACGGAAGTGTCCCTGCCGAACATATTCACCAGGACTTTTACTTTTCCTTTTTCTTTATCTACTTCGGA